>ENA-OQES01000464-OQES01000464.1-human-gut-metagenome-genome-assembly--contig:-NODE-464-length-17288-cov-9.390362_pt1 | contig 17288 bp, 12 predicted proteins | sample MGYA00242798_ERZ504641 | MGnify/ENA primary metagenome ERZ504641 (study PRJEB26092, sample SAMD00036327) | human gut metagenome | host: Homo sapiens | study: EMG produced TPA metagenomics assembly of... | reverse complement strand
AGGAGTACGAGGACCCCTTCGATAGGGGGCCGGGGCGTAAATAGCGCCGGTTTGACCGGCCCGTCACGGGTCAATCTGCAGTGCGGCCCGAACCCCGTGAGGGCCGGCGCCTTTAGACGCGTGCCGGGAATCCAAGGGTTATACCCTAAGAGCAAACCACCCCTTTTAGGGGTGGTTTTGATTGCGAAGGGCGCTTTGAAGCCCGTTTTACCGCCGATTTGCCTAGGTATAAAGGGTTGTGGGCAAAAACGTCAAATATGAGTACTGTCACAAGTCCTGTAGCATTATTTATTTGCAAAATATGCAGTGTTACGCAACATATGTCCAAGTACTTAGCCGATAAACGTCTGCAATTCTTCCGCCGTAGGACGCCTGACGTCTTTATCGTCTTCTGAAGGCATGAAATTGCTGTTACTAAAATGGTAACAGTACTCATATTTGCTATTTTTTGCCCACAGGCCTTGCGATGATGCCGGGATTCGCACCCTGCCGGGTTCGAATCCCGGCATATCGGTAGCAAAAAGCCCGCTACCGAATTGATAACGGGCTGCTCAGATTCTGTGGTGCCCCCAGCGGGATGTCCGCGTGCGGCTGGCGCCGCCCGCTTCCGCTGCGTCGCTCCGCTCCTTGTGTGCTGCGCTGGAAAACGCTTGCGCGTTTCCTCAGCTCCGCACCCTGTCGGGTTCGAATCCCGGCATATCGGTAGCAAAAAGCCCGCTACCGCGAGGGTAACGGGCTCTTCAATTCAAATGGTGCCCCCAGCGGGATTCGAACCCGCGATATCCACCTTGAAAGGGTGGCGTCCTTGGCCGCTAGACGATGGGGACAGCGGGAAAGAGTATAGCAGACTTTTTTGCCGGCGCGTATATCGTTGGCAAACTGGAAAACCACCACAAAGGTGCCTGTCCCCTTTGTGGTGGTGGGGTGCTAGGGGAGGAGCTTCATGGCGGCGTCGTGGGCGGTGCGCTCGTAGGTGTCGTCGAGGGGCTTGAGCGGCAGCAGGGCTGTGGCCTGCGCGTCGCCGCGGCGCTCGAGGGCGTGCGCGATCAGCCAGTCGGCAAGTTCGGGGTTCTTGGGCAGCGCCGGCCCGTGCAGGTACGTGCCGATGACGCCCTTGTAGATGAGACCCTCAAAGCCATCGTCGCCGTTGTTGCCGGTGCCTGTGACGACGGACGTTCCGAGTGGCGTGGCGTCTGTATCGAGCAGGGTGCGGCCACCGTGGTTCTCGAATCCCACAAAGGGCTCGGGTGCCAGATTGGTTTCGACGGCTACGTTGCCGATCAGGCGGTCGGAGCCGCGTACGGTTTCGGCGGCAATGACCCCCAGACCCTCGATGCGATCCTCGCCCATATAGTACGAACGGCCGAGCAGCTGATAGCCGCCACAGATGGCAAGCAGCGAGCCGCCATCCTCAACATAGGCCGCGACCTTGTCTTTTTGAGCGAGCAGTTCATGTGCCACGGCTAGCTGGTCGCGGTCGGAGCCGCCACCCATCATGACGATATCGGCATCAGTCAAATCAAGCGTTTCGCCCATACGGACCTCGTCTACACGCGCGGGGATGCCACGCCAGGCGCAGCGGCGCTTGAGGGCAATGACGTTGCCGCCGTCGGCATAGAGGTTGAGGGCATCGGGGTACAGGTAGACGATACGCAGGGGGCGCGAAAGCTCGACCGGCGCAATATCGGTGGGGACAGCGCTACCATCGGCGCGCGTTACGGCGTGGGAGACAATCGAGCTTGCATCGTCGTCTTTAAGCCCGTCGAGCTCCTTGACTAACGGCGGGAAGGCCGTGTAGTTGGCGACGGCGTAGAAGGTGTCATCGGCGGCCTCGTCTGCCACGGCGCCAATTGCCTGCGCGACGTCCGAGATAATCGCGGCATCGATGCCGGCGTACTTGAGGCGTACCTGCATGTCGTGCGCACGCGTGCCTCCGGCAAAGGCGACAAGACCCGGCGTGTCGGCGATGCGCTCGAAGTCGACATCGTAGATCCACGAGACATCGTGGCCGTCGGCATCATTGTCGTTCAGGAAGAAGGCACAGAGCCTGCCACCTGCCGTTTTAATGGACTGAATCTGACGATCGAAGCCCACGGGATTCTTGGCCAGGTTTGCCTCGACGGTGCGGCCGGCAATATCCCAGCGGCCCATGCGTCCGCCGGCGGGCACGTAGGCATTAAGCGTGGGCTGCAGGTGCGCCGCGTCCACGCCCAGCTCGTGCGCCGCAAAGAAGGCGGCGGCGACGTTATAGACCATGTACAGGCCGTTGTAGCGCGTGGCGATGTGCACGGCGGGCGCGTTGGCCTCGGGTCCAAAGGCCAGGTCAAAGCCGTAGCCGTCGCAGCCGAGCTCAACGCCCGTCACGCGGCGGAGCAGCGCGGGGCGACCCCAGCCGCACGAGGGGCAATGGTAGGCGCCGAGCTGGCCGTATTGCACGTAGTCATACTCCAGCGGCGCGTTGCACTGCGAGCAAAAACGCGAGTCGCTAATGCGATCGGACTCGGTGCCCGTGGCGCCGTCGATGCCAAAGGCGATGCTCGTGTTGGGAACGCGTGCGGCGATCGCGGCACACAGCGGGTCGTCTGCGTTGTAGATGAGCGTTGTTGCCGGAGAGAGCTCCAACGCATGGGCAATGACGTCTTGGGTATGGTCGATCTCCCCATAGCGATCCAGCTGGTCGCGGAACAGGTTGAGCAGCACAAAGTACGTCGGTTTGAGCTTGGGCAGAACGCGTACGGTGTAGAGCTCGTCGCACTCAAAAACGCCCACGCGCTTGCCGCCGCCGGCTCGCTTGAGGTCGCTGCGCGCTTCGAGCAGTGCGCCCACCACGCCCGGCTCCATGTTGTTGCCGGCGCGGTTGCATACCACGGTGGCGCCGCTGGCGGCAACGGCGTCGGCGATGAGGTTGGAGGTGGTGGTCTTACCGTTGGTGCCGGTGATCACCACGCTGCGGTCGACAAGACTCGCCAGGTCGCTCAGCAGATAGGGGTTGATCTTCATGGCGATGCGGCCGGGGAGTACGCCGCCCTGGCGCTTAAGGACAGAGCGCAGCCCCCAGCGAGCGATATCACTCGAGGTGCAGGCAAGAGATGAGCGGAGGTTCATGAAACCGTTCCTAACGTAAACGACATGGTCGGGTCGAGTGCGTCACTAGAATCCGTAGCGGCGCGCAAATTCCTGGGCGAGCTGCGATACATCTTCGCAGGCGTTGGCCCAGGGGGCAAAGTCGGGGGGCTGTCCGAGATAATGCCGTCGGCCTCCCAAAACTGCCTGGTGCGAAAGGTCCCAGGGGTCGCGCGGCTCGGGTCGGCAGGGAAGATACGGCGTCTGGTACATGGGGTTCAGCAAGAAGAACGCGCCACCCTCGCAACGGTTAGCGAACTCACGCAGCGCGCGCGTCGCCGGGCGCATCTTGTTTGTTTTGAACAGCAGAATTGTGCGGGCGAGCAGGTACCAAGGAGAGTTTTCGAGTGCGTCTGCCCCCATCTGTTCCTCGAGCTGATGCGCCAGGGCAAAAAATGCCGTCTTGGTCTTCCAAGCGGGCGAGGGCAAGCAGCACGGTGCCGGCGGCCCGGGTGGGATAGCCCTCCGCCTTAAGGACACGGCGAGAATAGTTGGCGGCGGCGCGGTAACGAGCGCTCGCCATGCACAGCTGCGAGATGGCCTCGAGTATGTGAAGCCACCCGATAAGTGCCGGCTCGCTCACGGTAAGGTCCGCTGCGGTGACACCGTCGGCCAAAACATTATTGGCCCAGTAGTGCGGGGCCTCCATATCAAACCCGGGCACGCTCTGTTGCAGGTAGTCGGCCGTGCTCGTCTCGAGCTTCATCAGGTCGCCCAGGCAGGCGTCGACGGGCGTGTCCGCCAAAATGATGGCGAGCAGCTGGGCATCGAGGACATGCGCATCGATGCGGACGATCTTGAGCAGCTCATCACGCATATCGTCGAACAGGCGGTTGCGCGTCTGCTCAAACTCCTCGTCGCTGCCCATGTCCTCGATGCGATGGAGCTCGTCGAGCAGGTGGCGATGAACACCGGCATAGGACAGCAGCGCCTGAGCATGCTCGGTCTGCGCATACTTTTGGGGATTCGCGCTAATGTCGTTATGGACAAGCTCGCGTGCTGCATCGGTGAGCTCGGGGTGCGACGCCAGATAGGTGCGCTCCAGGTAGGCGGGGATGTAGACGCTCGGATCCATTAGAGGTCTCCTCCCTTAAACGGCAAGCCCTGCTCGGCCGCCCGCAGTATGCGCTCGTCGATCTGGGAGCGCACGATGTCGTTGGTGGCGACCCAGGCGGCAAAGCTGGCGTTGTCGGGCGCGCCCAGGCCCTCCTGCAGTACCGGCGTCGCCTCGGAGAGTGCAAGGACGAGCTCATCGGTGGAGCCTGCACCCACGTTGACGCGGGCATAGACGCCATCGGGAAACTCGGTTTGGAAGTAGAGCGCCTCGGCTGCGTGCGGGCACGAGCGCGCAAGGATGCGCAGGTAGTGTTCGGCGCCCTCGTAATCCAGCTCGCGCCAGGCAGCGCTCATCAGCGCGATGAGCGTCCACGGGTCCAAGTCGCGTTCTGCATCCTTGGGACGACGGCGCAGCGGCGTGTTGGCGAGATAGGGGACGGAGTGGGCAGAGCGAAAGCGCTTGAGCTCCTCAGCGGGGTATTCGAGCTTTGCCATGGCGAGCATTGCGGTGTGGCGGACGCCGGCAGGATCGTTGGGGGCAAAGTCGAGGCTGCGGTTTGCGGCTTCGAGCGACATGCGGTAGCGGCCGCTAATGAGCGCGCGCGATGCCAAGGCGGCAAGCCAGCGCAGGTAGGGACGGCGGGTCAGGTCGCCTGCGGCCTCGCGCTCGTAGGGGTCCTGCGCCGAGGCGATCTTGAGCGCCAGGTCGTGTTCGACTTCATCGCACTTGGATACCAAGTACTGTACGTATTCCTCGTTGGAGTCAGCGGTGAGGGCCGTCAGCATGCGCTGCGCATCCCAGTTGGCCGGATCGAGTGCGGCGGCCTCGCGAAGCATGTTCTCGGCAGCGGCTTCTTCTTGCTCTGCCTGGGCGTCGTCGGGGATAAAGGGGATGCGGTAGTCGACAGCCTCGACCACCTTGGCAATGAGGTGCCCGGCGCGGTCGCGGTCGTGCACGATGAGCGGTGCAGGGCCGCGGGTGAATTGTTCCATCAGACGCTCTACGGCGGCACCGTCGGTGAGCGGGATATTGTCGCGGCGCAAGGCCTCAAGAACGAGGCGATGGCAATCCTCTTGAATGGGATCGAATGCCATGGGGCCTCCTTTGCTGCGGTTAGGGTTCAAATGTCTCTATATAAGGTTCTAGTTTACCCGCATGTGGCACACCGGGGGTGCCGCACTTGGACTTGCACCTTTGCACCACGAAGACGGATGTCGCACAAATGTCGGCACCTTGGACGACCGAGTGGTATCACGGTGCCGCAAACGGTCGATTTTTGGCGGCGAACGGGGCACATTTTGGAGGAGCACCGTCCTGCCCGGGATATGTAGTCAACCTTGATAAAACGTTTGCCCAGCTTGGGAGTATGAATGCCCCACAAGGGTCTTCAGGGATAGAAAAAACGTTTCATCATTGTCGGCTTTAGGTGAATAACTGACCAACCAGAACGGTAAAATAGTGTTTGTCTGAGCGTTGAGACGTTTAGACGTTTAGACATCGCGCATTGTCATCGCCGGCAACGCGCAAAACGGTCCTAACGGAGCCAATCGGGTGCTCCGTTATATACGCAAGTCTAAGAGGGGCTTGTTTAGGAGGCACAGTATGGGACGTTTTACCAATCCTCGCGATCTGTACTTTGGTGAGGGCGCTCGCCACGAGGTGAAGAACCTCAAGGGCAAGAAGGCCATCATCGTTTCTGGCGGCAGCTCTATGCGCCGTGGCGGGTTCCTGCAGGACGTTGAGGCCGACCTCAAAGAGGGCGGCTTCGAGGTCAAGCTGTTCGAGGGCGTCGAGTCCGATCCGTCCATCGAGACGGTCATGAAGGGCGCCGAGGCCATGCGCGAGTTCGAGCCCGACTGGATTATCGCCATCGGTGGCGGCTCGCCCATCGATGCCGCTAAGGCCATGTGGGTCTTCTACGAGTATCCCGAGGAGTCCTTCGATAACATCATCCAGCCGTTCAGCTTCCCCGAGCTGCGTCAGAAGGCTCATTTCTGCGCCATCTCCTCTACCTCCGGCACCGCTACCGAGGTCACCGCGTTCTCCGTCATTACCGACTACGCCAAGGGCATCAAGTACCCGCTGGCCGACTTCAACATCACCCCTGATGTCGCCATCGTCGACCCCGAGCTCACCTACACCATGCCCGCCAAGCTGTGCGCTCACACCGGCATGGATGCTCTGACCCACTGCATGGAGGCCTACGTTTCTACCTTCGCCTCTATGTTCACCGACGCCAACGCTCTGCACGGCATCCGCGAGATCGTCGAGTGGCTGCCCAAGTCCTATGCTGGCGACCATGAGGCCCGTCAGCACATGCACGAGGCTCAGTGCATCGCCGGTATCGCCTTCTCCTCGGGCCTGCTCGGCATCGTTCACTCCATGGCTCACAAGACCGGTGCAGCCTTTGAGAACGGCCACATCATCCACGGTGCTGCTAACGCCATGTACCTGGGCAAGGTCATCCAGTGGAACTCCAAGGATCCCCGTGCTGCCGAGCGCTACGCTTATGTGGCCAAGGAGATCCTGCACCTTCCCGGCGAGACCAACGAGGAGCTCATCGCTGCGCTCGTCCAGAAGATCCGCGACCTCAACGACCAGCTCAACATTCCGCAGTCCATCAAGGATTACGCGAATGGTGGCGTGAAGGTCGACGCCGAGAACCCGCAGATGGTTTCCGAGGAGGAGTTCCTCGCCAAGCTCCCCGAGATCGCCGCGAACGCCGAGCAGGACGCCTGCACGCCCGAGAACCCGCGTGAGACCAAGGCTGCCGACTTCGAGAAGATTCTCAAGGCCTGCTACTACGACACCGACATCGATTTCTAATCGACTCTTGTTATCGTAACGAGGGGCTCCGCACGTATCTGTACGGAGCCCCTTTCTTTTTCTTTTAGAGAATGGGATAGTTATGGCTGCAATTTTCAATAGCCCCAGCAAGTACATCCAGGGTCCGGACGAGCTCGCCAAGCTCGGCTCCTATGTCGAGCCGCTCGGCGCTAAGGCCCTCGTCATCGTGACGCCTTCGGGCAAGAAGCGCGTCGGTGCCAAGATCGAGGGCGGTTTTGCCGAGGCTAAGGCCGAGCTGCTGTTTGAGGACTTTAACGGCGAGTGCTCCAAGGGCGAGGTCGATCGCCTGGTTGCGCTTGCTCGCGACAACGGTTGCGACATCATCGTCGGCGTCGGTGGCGGCAAGATCCTCGACACCGCGAAGGCCGTCGCCTATTACCTGGAGTCCCCGGTTATCATTTGCCCCACCATTGCTTCGACCGATGCCCCGTGTTCGGCGCTTTCGGTGCTCTACACCGACGATGGCCAGTTCGATAAATATCTCTTCCTTAAGGCAAACCCCAACATTGTCCTGATGGATACGACGGTTATCGCGGCGAGCCCGGTGCGCCTGACGGTTTCCGGTATGGGCGATGCGCTCGCAACCTACTTTGAGGCCCAGGCGACGCATGATGCCGACGGTGGCACCTGCGCTGGCGGCAAGGGCGGCATGGCCGGTCTGGCGCTCGCCAAGCTTTGCTACGAGACGCTTATGGCCGATGGCGTCAAGGCCAAGGTCGCGCTGGAGAAGGGTGCGCTCACGCCTGCCGTCGAGCATATCATCGAGGCCAATACGCTGCTTTCGGGCATTGGCTTTGAGAGCTCGGGCCTTGCTGCTGCTCATGCCATCCACAATGGCCTGACGATGCTGCCCGAGTGCCACGGCATGTATCACGGCGAGAAGGTCGCCTTTGGCACCATCGTCCAGCTGGTACTCGAGGATGCTCCGACTGAGAAACTCGAGGAAGTCTTGGGCTTCTGCATTGAGCTGGGCCTGCCGGTCACGATGAAGGAGCTTGGCGTTGCCGAGGTTACGCGCGAGCAGGCCATGGTCGTTGCCGAGGCCGCTTGCGCGCCCGAGGACACCATGTGCAACATGCCGTTTGAGGTGACGCCCGAGATGGTCGCAAACGCCATCCTGGGTGCCGACGCGCTGGGCCACTACTATCTCATGGATGAGTAAATCAAGCTAAGGAAGGGGCAAAGCCAACAGATGGCTTTGCCCCTTTTTGCTATGGTGCAAACTAACCTGACCCCATCGCACCAAGTTGGTGCAAAGGGGTCAGGTTACTTTGCACCAATCGTTGTTTGATGAAGGGCGGATTCTCGTATGGCGCTTCCTATGGTTTATGGCGGTCCCGGCCGGTATGTTCAGGGGCCGGGCGAACTTTCGCGTCAGGGCAGGTATTTGTCATGGTTGGGCTGTGCTGCCTATGTCTTGTTTGACCAGGGCACCGAGGATCGGCTGTGCAGGCAGATTGTCGATGGATTTCTGGACGAAGATCTAAGCGAGCCGTTCTTTAATATTTATGACGGTCCGTGTACGGAAGAGGCCGTTGTCGAAATGGCTCAGGAAGCCCAGGCTGAGTATTGCGACATGGTGGTAGGCATTGGCGGCGGCAAGATGCTCGATATCGCCAAGGCAGTAGCGTTTTATGCCGAGCTGCCGTTATGCGTATGCCCCACGGCGGCTTCGATGGACGGTCCGTGCAGCGCGATTTCGGTGCTGTATCACGAGGATGGGTCGTTCGACCGCTACCTGATGCTCGAGAAGAATCCAGACCTGGTCGTGGTCGATACCAACGTGGTCGCGGCGGCCCCACTGCGTATGACGGTCGCTGGTATGGGCGATGCGCTGGCAACGTACTTCGAGGCGCGTTCGTGCGCCGCGGCGCACGGCGCCAACGAGCACGGTGGCGCGCCGGGGCACTTGGCACTGGTCGCGGCACGTGCCTGCTACGACACGCTTATGGAATGCGGCGTCGCTGCCAAGCGCGATCTCAAAAAGGGGCGTACATCGCCGGCGGTTGAGCGCCTGATCGAGTGCAATATTCTGCTCTCGGGCGTCGGCTTTGAGAGCGGTGGCTTGGCGTTGGCGCATGCCATCGCCAACGGTCTAACGATTCTGCCTGAGTGCAAGGCCATGCACGGCGAGGCCGTGGCGTTTGGCCTGGTGGTTCAGCTTCGTCTGGAGCGTGCACCCGAGCTTGATCAGGTGCTCGAGTTTTGCCAGCGTGTTGGTCTGCCGACGACGCTCGAGGATCTGGGCCTTGGCGAGATTTCCGATGCCGATCTGCAGGGTGTTGCAAATGCGGTCTTTAGAAACGAGCGTAATATGGCCAACGAGCAGGCCAAGGTGACCAAACAAAAGCTCGTGCAGCTCATGTGCGAGGCATAGTTTGGCGCTTGATTGACCTTGTGCAATCGAGGCGGCGATAGGCCATAGGCTATTTGTCCCAAAGGTGCTCCGCGTGTAATTTGCTCGAGGCACGGGCCGATGGCGTATCATTATTTCTTGCTTGTTTGCACTGCTCAGGGAGGGGCCGCGCATGGCGCAGGAACACGATCTGTTTGATGACATTATCGAGATCAGCAAGGGTTTCGACTTTCTTAAAAACCCGCTTGGCGGTGTGACCGACGCACTCGATCCGTCGGCGCCGCAGTGGAATCCTGCCGACTACAAGGAGCGTCCGCGCGGCAACACCATTCCATGCTTGACCTGCAAAAACGAAAAGAGCGGCTGCACCGCGTGCATGGACGTGTGCCCGGTCAACGCCATCGAGGTCGAGGAAGACGCCATCGAGATCCTCGATACCTGTCGCAAGTGCGGCCTGTGCGCCGCTGCCTGTCCGACCGAGGCGATCATCTCGCCGCGCCTGGCGCCCAAAAACCTGTATGACGACATCGTCTCTGCTGCTACGAGCCACGAGACCGCCTACGTTACCTGCACGCGTGCCCTTAAGCGCATGCCGCGCGAGAACGAGGTTGTTGTCGCCTGTGTGGGCGATATTACGGCCGAGACCTGGTTCTCGGTGCTGGCCGATTATCCCAACGTGAGCGTGTACCTGCCGCTGGGCGTGTGCGATAAGTGCCGTAACACCGGTGGCGAGGATATCCTGGGCGAGGCCATTGCTACCGCCGAGGAGTGGGCGGGCACGGGCATGGGTCTGGAGGTCGATCCCAAGAGCCTCAAGTGCCATAAGCGCCGCGAGTACGAGCGCAAGGAGTACATGGAAAAGATCGCCCGCACCACGGGTCTGACGGTGACCAAACTCAACCCGGCGACGGCGGCGCTGGCCTCGGTGACGCAGAAGTTGAAGGCCCATCGCCATCAGATTACCCAGCTGGAGCGTACGCTCAACACCATGTGCGGCACCACGACGACCAAGCGTCGCCGTTCGCTCACGCACGGTCGACAGCTGGTGCTCTCAACGCTGCAAAACCACCCCGAGCTTGCCCAAAACATGCAGGTGAGTACGCCGGAGTGCGACTTTGACAAGTGCACGTCGTGCGGCGAGTGCGTCAATGTATGTCCCACGTTCGCCTGCGATTTGGTGGGAAGCGGCCGCTTTGCGTTGGAGTCCACGTATTGTTTGGGCTGCGGTGCCTGTGTCAAGGTGTGCCCTGAGCATGCGCTCAAGTTGGTTGAGCACGACGCGTCCAATCTGGTCGTCGTCGATCCCGAAGCCGAGGAAAAGGCCGCCCAGAAGGCGAAGGCCCACGAAGAAGCCCAGAAGGTCAAGGCCGAGGCAAAGGCCAAGCTCGATAAGATGCTCGACCAGGTTGAGAAGCTCGCGGACTAGCCAACGACCCCTATCTCTGCTTCATTCGTGCCGCCGTGGCGTCCGGGTTCGCCCAGATGCTGCGGCGGCGCTATACTTATGCAGTTTGAAATGCTTGTACCAAAAGGAGCTGTCGTGTCCCTTTCCATCGGTATCGTGGGCCTGCCCAACGTAGGCAAGTCGACGCTGTTCACCGCGCTTACCAAAAAGACCGGTCTTGCCGCCAACTACCCGTTCGCCACGATCGACCCCAACGTGGGTATCGTCGACGTGCCCGATAGCCGTCTGCAAAAGCTCGCCGACATCGTTAACCCGGGTCGCATTGTGCCGGCGACGGTCGAGTTCGTCGACATCGCAGGTCTGGTGAAGGGCGCCAACGAGGGCGAGGGCTTGGGCAACCAGTTCCTGGCCAACATTCGCGAGACCGACGCCATCTGCGAGGTCGTGCGCTACTTTAAGGATCCCAACGTCATGCGTGAGGTGGGCCGCACGGGCGAGTTCGTCGATCCCGCCGGCGATGCCGACACCATCATGACCGAGCTCATCCTGGCCGACATGGGCACGCTCGAGAAGCAGCTGCCTAAGCTCGAGAAGGAGGCCAAGCGCGACAAGGAGCTCATGCCCAAGTTCGAGGTCGCCAAGCGCCTGCTCGCCTGGCTCAACGAGGGCAAGCGCGCCGCATCCATGGAGATGACCGACGAGGAGCGTGCTGCCGCCAAGGGCCTGTTCCTGCTCACCATGAAGCCCATCCTGTACGTGGCAAACGTGGACGAGGACATGCTCAACGAGGACCTGGCGCCCATCGATGGCGTCAAGCCGCTGCCCATCTGCGCCAAGATCGAGGCCGAGCTTTCCGAGCTCGATCCCGAGGACGCCGCCGACTACCTGGAGAGCCTGGGCTTGGAGCAGCCCGGCCTGGACGTGCTCGCGCAGGCGGCCTATAAGCTGCTCGGCCTGCAGTCGTTCTTTACGGCCGGCGAGATGGAGGTCAAGGCCTGGACGGTGCGTCAGGGTGCGACCGCTCCGCAGGCTGCCGGTGTCATCCACACCGACTTTGAGCGCGGCTTTATTAAGGCCGAGGTCATTGGCTATGACGACTACATCGAGCTCGGCGGAGAGCAGGGCGCCAAGGCCGCCGGCAAGCTGCGTATTGAGGGCAAGGACTATGTCATGGCCGATGGCGACGTCGTGCACTTCCGCTTTAACGTGTAAGGACGACGCACATGTTTAAATATGGCAAAAAAACCGGCTACATGGGTATTGCGCTGCTCGTGCTTGCGGTGATTCCGCTGGTGGTCGCAGCGTGTGTTATCCCCAACATTGGTCCCGAGGTGGCAACAAAGTTTAATGCCGCCGGCGAGGCGACGCGCTGGGGCAAGAGCTACGAGTTGCTGGCGCTGCCGGTGCTCAACTTGCTGCTGAGCGTGGCGACGTATTTTACGGCGGGACGCCAGGCAAAGAACAATGATGACTCCGCCGCCATGGCGCGCATCGTGTGCGAGCGCTACCTGCGCAACGGTTGCATCACGGGTGTGTTCCTCAACGTGGTCAACGTTTACTTTATGTACTCGGCGATTACCGGAACGGGCTTTGGCTTTGGTTTCTAGCCTGTCCTTTTAGGCAACGAGCCTGCACGCATATTCAAGGGCTGCTGCGAGGCCGCCGCTCGATCGTGGTTTAAAGACCATGTCGGCGGCGGCCTCGTTTTCGTATCCGGCGCCGCGAAGGGCGAGTGCGATACCGGCTCCCAGGAGAAGGGGCAGACCACGTTGGCTGGTTGCGATTACGGCAGCCTGATTGAGCGAGCAGCTGTGCGCTTGGCATTGGATGGCAAGTTCACCTTGCGCCGGGCAAGGGACCAGAACGGCGGCGACGCGACTTGATAGCAATGCAAATGCTGTGCGCTCATCGGGCGAAAGGCATTCGGCTTCAACGACGACGAGCTTGGGCGGTGCGCTGTTTGTGCGAAGCATGGCTCGGTACATGCGGACCGAAGAACCCGACATAGAAAACTCCTGTGTATTCGTTTAAACGTAAACTATAGTTTACGTTTTTGTTCAGCTCCATTTCAAACTCGGCTGCATGGACGAACGTGCGAAACAGATTCTTGGCAAGCGAGTCGAGCAGACGCGCAGGGACCTTGGTATCTCCAAGGTCGATTTTTGTGTGGCGACAGGAATCAGCCGACCCTACCTCGACCGAATCGAAGATGGGACGGCAAATATCACGCTCAAGGTTCTATTTAAGATCGCGCCCGCACTCGGCATGACGGTGTCAGAGCTTCTCGAGGGGATCGAATAGGGCGTTCCCCCGCTGTATTTGACGCTCTTTGGGCGGGTCCCCCTGGTTGCGATGTGCAAAATCGCGAGTATTCAGCACCAGTTCGGCCGTAGATGGTAGCTCGAGCGGCTGGCTTTGCCTTTTTGACAGTAGATAATCCACACTCTAAATAAAAATGAGGAATAAATATTTACTAGACGGCCCCTTCGTCCTAAAAGTTCGTCTAATAATCGGCCGATTCTATGCCTCCGGAGGAGAAACTGCAGAATACTCCGATTTTTGCACGGCCCGAGGGGGACCACCTGTCGTTTAAGGCTGCGATAAGTGGAGCTGCCTTAGGGATTACGCCATCGGGATGCGGTCGTGGTTGACTTGGCTGTAGAACAGGCGCTGGATCTCGGCGGCATCGCGTGACTGGCCGAGTGCCCACATGGTTTTGGCCACGAGCGTTTCGGTGGTCATGTCGTCGCCGCGCAGAATGCCCGGATGATCGACGTAAGCACGGCCGACCTCATAAACGCCCAGATCGAGGCCCTCTTCGGGAACCTGCGTGGTCATAACGACGGTGCGGCCCGAATCGACCCAGCGGAAAATTGCCTCTTGGAACGACTCGCCCGACTCACCAAACTCGGGGATGCCGCCAATGCCAAAGGTCTCCAGAATCACGGCGTCGTAGCTATTGGCAAGGGCGTCGAGAATGCCCGGGTTTACGCCGGGCGTAAGCTTGAGTACAAATACGCGCGGGTCGATGCTGTCGTAGAAACGCACCGGGTTTTCGCCCTGATGCGTGCCGTGAAGCCCGTTGCGCACGATGCGGTCGTTGCGGATATAGGCGATGGGCGGATGGTTGACGCTAATGAACGCGTTAAAGCTCATGGTGCGCTGTTTGCGGGCGCGCGTGCCGGCAATGGCTACGCCGCCAAACACGATCGAGACGTCGTGCGAGTGCTCGTCGAGCGCATAGAGCAGGCTCTGGTACAGGTTGAGCTTGGCGTCGGTAAAAGGATTGCCCATGGGCTTTTGCGAACCGGTGAGCACGATAGGCTTGGGGCTGTCCTGAATCAGGTAGGAAAGCGCTGCCGCGGTGTAGCTCATGGTGTCGGTGCCGTGCAGAATCACGAAGCCGTCGTGGTCGGCATAACCCTCGACGATGACGTCGCGGATACGCATCCAGTCGCTCGGGCGCATATTGGTGCTGTCGATGTTCATGGGCTGCACGACGTCAAGCTCGCAGAGGCCCGAGATCTCGGGGACGCTCTGGGCGAGTTCCTCACCGGTCAGGGCGGGGGAGAGGCCGTTGCCGTCCTCGGTCGATGCGATGGTGCCGCCCGTGGCGATGAGAAGGATGCGCTTCATGCTGGTATTCCTATCGTATTTGCCGCCGCAGAGGCGGAGTCGTTCGGCAGTATTGTGGCACAGGGCGTCCAATGTTCAAACGTATTACATCATCTGAAACGTTTGGTAACACTTCAATCGCCACTAAAAAGGACGCGGGTCGTGCGTTTGCCGTGCGCTGATGGCTGCGAGGGACGAGAAACCCCATATAACGTGTACACTATGAAAGTTATTTTCGTTCATTCGCGCGGGTGGGCATCGGCTCCCCGCCAACAAGAGGGGGAACCATGGATCAAAAGGCTTCCGCAAAGGTCCTCGTACTCGACTTTGGTGCGCAGTACGGTCAGCTCATTGCCCGTCGCGTCCGCGACCTCAACGTGTATTCCGAGATTGTCCCCTGCGACATCTCGGCCGACGAGATCCGCGAGATGAACGCCTCTGCGCTCATCCTTTCTGGCGGCCCGGCCTCCGTGTATGCCGAGGACGCTCCGTCCATCGACCCCGCCATCTTTGACCTGGGCCTTCCTGTCCTGGGCTTTTGCTATGGCCATCAGATCACGGCCGTGACGCTCGGCGGCAAGGTCGGCCACTCCGAGGTAGGCGAGTACGGCCGCGCCACCATCACGCGCACGGCCGGCGCCAAGCTTTTTAACTCCACGCCCATGGAGCAGACCGTGTGGATGAGCCATCGCGACGCCGTTTCCGAGGTGCCCGAGGGCTTTACCGTTACCGCCAGCACCGACGTGTGCCCGGTTGCCGCCATGGAGTGCGTCGAGCGCAAGATCTTCACCACGCAGTTCCACCCCGAGGTCAAGCACTCCGAGTACGGTCAGCAGCTGCTGAGCAACTTCCTGTTTGAGATTTGCGGCCTGGAGCCCAACTGGAGCATGGACAACCTGGTCGAGACCATGACGGCCGAGTTCCGCGAGAAGGTCGGCAGCGACCGCGTGATTCTGGCCCTGTCCGGCGGCGTCGACTCCTCCGTCGTGGCTGCGCTGGGTGCTCGTGCCGTGGGCAAGCAGATGACCTGCGTGTTCATCAACCACGGTCTGCTGCGCAAGGGCGAGCCCGAGCAGGTGGAGGAGGTCTTCACCAAGCAGTTTGACGTCGACTTTATCCACGTCCACGCCGAGGACCGCTATGCCGAGCTTTTGGCCGGCGTGACCGAGCCCGAGGAGAAGCGCCGCATCATCGGTACGCAGTTCTGGAAAGAGTTCTTCGCCGTGGCGCAGCAGCTCGAGACCGATGGCAAGCCGGTCAAGTACCTGGCTCAGGGCACCATCTACCCCGACATCATCGAGTCCGGCGCTCGCAAGACGGGCGGCAAGACGGCCACCATCAAGAGCCACCACAACCTGATCCCGTTCCCCGAGGGCGTACACTTCGACCTCATTGAGCCGCTCGATCACTTCTTTAAGGACGAGGTCCGCGCGCTTGGTCTGGCGCTGGGCCTGCCGGGCCACATCGTGTTCCGTCAGCCTTTCCCGGGCCCGGGTCTTGCCATCCGCATCATCGGTGCGGTCGACAAGGAGAAGCTCGAGATCCTCAAGAACGCCGACGCTATCGTGCGCGAGGAGCTCGACGCCTACAACCAGCGTCTGTTTGAGCAGACCGGCGAGCGCAACTCCGAGCACAGCTGCTGGCAGTACTTTGCGGTCCTGCCCGACATTAAGTCCGTCGGCGTTATGGGCGACGAGCGCACCTACCAGCGCCCGATCATCCTGCGTGCCGTCGAGTCCAGCGACGCTATGACAGCCGACTGGGCCAAGCTGCCCTACGACGTGCTGGCCCGCATCTCCGGCCGCATTGTTGCCGAGGTTCCCGGCGCCAACCGCGTGTGCTACGACATTACGTCCAAGCCGCCCGCGACCATCGAGTGGGAATAAGCCGATAGGGTTCTGACCTGCATTTTTGAGTGTCGCGCTGTGCCGCTGAGTTTCGTTTCGTACGACAGTCATGGCAAAGCCACCAGCGACGGCGGTGAGTAAAAAACGATTTCCTAGCCTCTGTTTCCTCGTTGGAACGGAGGCTTTTCTTTGCCGTTTTACTCCCTTTCACCTGCGATTTCGCGATTTACTCCCCGTGTTTCAAGACGACAAGGCATGGGGCGGTATTCGGAGGAATGGGAGTAAGGATTCATTCCAGCGGCGGACGAGATGGCGACTCGCATCGCCGACATGCTCATGCACATGGGCGGCGACAAGCCAGGGCGATCCCCGCAACGGGCATTATTATCCGGGAAGCGTTTGGTTGCGAGGCACGCCGGTGTGCGGGGCCTGAGTCGTCAGGCCCCGCACATGGGGGACCGCGATGGTGGCCACCGCGCCGCCCGAGGGGCTGTTGGCGAGCGAGACGGAGCCCCCGTGGGCGCTCGCGGCCTCGGAGGCGGCGTGGAGGCCGAGCCCGTAGTGGCGGCCTCCGTCGCGCGATGAGCGGGAGGAGTCGTCTGTGAAGAGGCGCTCACAGCCGCGTTCGAGGGCGGCGGGAGAGAAGCCCGGTCCGTCGTCGGCCACCTCGATGACGAGGTGTCCGCCCGCGACGTCGCAGGAGACCGCCACGCGCGAGCGCGCGTGCTCGGCGGCGTTGACCACAAGGTTCGCGGCGGCTCGCGCCAGGGCGGTTCGGTCGAGCGGGGCCTCGGGCGCGCCCGCGACAGCAGGGCCCGTGGCCGCGTCGAGCGTCACGCCTCGCGCCCGGGCGATCTGGGCGGCTTCGGCGAGGACCTGTTCGCAGAGCTCGGCCGGCCGCATGGGGGCCTTCTCCGCCCCGCCGGACCCGCGCGAGGCCTCGATGAGCAGGCGCACATAGCCGTCGAGCCTTTCGGCACTGCCGGCTATGTCGCGCGCGGCGGCCGCGAGGTCGGCGTCTTTCTCGTCTTCCAGCTC
>ENA-OQES01000463-OQES01000463.1-human-gut-metagenome-genome-assembly--contig:-NODE-463-length-17304-cov-2.210980_pt1 | contig 17304 bp, 27 predicted proteins | sample MGYA00242798_ERZ504641 | MGnify/ENA primary metagenome ERZ504641 (study PRJEB26092, sample SAMD00036327) | human gut metagenome | host: Homo sapiens | study: EMG produced TPA metagenomics assembly of... | reverse complement strand
TTTTTCCACGGTATTCTGAAAGCAGATACAGTCCTTCTTTTGTATCACATAAAAGTGCGCCCCGTACCTTTCGCGTTGTACGAACTGTCACAGGATACTGACTAAGTACCGACATTCCCCAATCATTCATAGAATTACCTACGCCTTTCCGGCTGTCTCCCGGACCGCCTATGCTATCCTATGAAACATAAGGTAATATCATGCCAGATCACTTTTTATTTGCGCGTCCAAAGAATATCTCTGTTAATGCATTGTCCTAGCAGTCTCTTCACCTGTCCTGCGTCCTTTGTCTGCGGCAAAATCCACATAAGCTTTGTCAGAACAGCTTCTAGTGTCATATCATATGCCTCCATGACACCTGCCTCTTCCTTTACCTTCTTTCCAACCTCATATACAGCAAGATTGCTGCCTTCTCTGGCAACCTGTGTAGCCATGACAAACACCTTTCCCTCACGTGTCCACTTATGTACCACATCGAAAAAGCTTCCATGCTCGTAAACAGGAAGACCACCGACACCATATGCCTCGATGATTACAGCATCACATCGTCCTGCCACATAATCAAGAATATCAGCAGGCATAGACGGCACCAGCTTAACTAATCCTACTGATGCAGTCATATCATGATAAAACTGTACAGGTCCCATCTCTTTTGGCTCTTCAAAATACAAAAGAACACGTCCGTCACTAATCATGCCAAGATATGGATAATTGACACTTGCAAATGCATTATAGCTCTTGCTGTGCTCCTTCTTTGCACGTGTTCCGGCAATAATTTTCCCATCAAATACAACACATACATCATGTGCCTTTTCGCTTGCTGCAAACCTGAGACTATCCATAAGATTTACTCTCGCATCAGTATCCTCTAAGTCTATTGGATGCTGTGCTCCTGTAATAACAATCGGCTTTGGTGAATGCTGAATCAAATAAGAGAGTGCTGCCGCCGTAAATGCCATCGTGTCCGTTCCATGACAAATGACAAAACCATCATACTCGTCATAATGTGTTTCAATGCAGGCTGCCATAGCAAGCCAATGCTTGGGTTCGATGTTTGTACTGTCAAGATTCATCAGCTGAATAGTGTCCGTTTCACAAAATTCCTTTGAATCCTGCACATACGACAGAAGCTGCTCTGGCGTAAGAAGCGGTTTTAATCCATCCTCACTGTGTCCGCAAGCGATTGTTCCGCCCGTTCCAATAAGTAATATCTTTCTCATACCACATGCATTATCCTTTCTGTTTGTACCTTTATTCCCTCATTTTGATTTGCCTGCTGATCCTGCTGGCGACGGAATGCGTTAATAATATCACGTCTTGTAATGATGCCAATGAAAACATTGCGATCATCTACAACTGGTACATAATTTTGATTGGATGCACGCTCAATCATCTCATCTATTGTCGCATACACATATACTGGTGGCATCCAATCCTTACGGATAATCTCTTTGATTTGAAAGCTCTCCAACTCCTGCATGTCACATTTGTGATACGTTAACATATACCATAAAAAAGTCGCCCTCGTTTACCGATCCGGCATAACAGCCATCCTCATCGATAACCGGCAGCGCAGTGTAGCCATATATTCTCATACGCTCAAGTCCCTGACGCAGCGTATCCTCCTTGTGAAGATACTCAATCTCTCCCTTTGGTTTTAATAATGTCATTAAATTCATTTTGCTTCCTCACAGTTCTGAAATGTCGCATAACAGTTTTCTGTATGCCACTATTTTCCATGAATGCAGTCTGGTTTCCCATCTGCTTGTTTTTTTTGATTCTACCACAACTGTGAGGAAATTTCCATTACCGTAATCTTACAGTTTAATGAAATAAGTATGAAGTCCATCCATCCAAATATATGCACCATCGCCCTCTATCTTAAGATGGAGCTTAGATAAATCCTTCTCATGCGTTTGCCCCATCGCATTGTAAAGCTCTAAGAGCTCATCCATATGCCATGAGTAATATCCTATCAGCGCCTTTGCTGCTTCTTTTATATATTTTTTGCATCCTGCGTCATGGTTTCTCCCTTCATTATTCATTCGCTTAAAGTATTCTTTCACTTTTCTAGTCTTTCGCAGTTTCCTCGTTCAACAATTCTGCACTTTTCGTGCAGTTTTATCCTACTAGGTTTCGACAAAATCTTCAACGAATTTCAATCGCGTATTTCGACACCATTATTGCTGTATCTTGTGATATGTGCTACGATAAACGAAACACAGGTTGAAGGACAAATGCTATGGAATTTACTACACTTTGCTATTTAGAGCGCGATGATCATTATCTGATGCTGCATCGCACAAAAAATGGAACATGATTTTAATAAAGATATGTGGATTGGTGTTGGCGGTCACTTTGAAGAAAATTGAAAGTCCTGATGAGTGTCTGCTGCGCGAAGTTAAGGAAGAAACCGGACTCACACTGACTTCCTACAAAATGCGCGGTATCCTGACATTTGTTTACCGCGATATATGCGAATATGTCTGCCTCTATACGGCTGATGGCTTTGAGGGAGAAATGACCTCCTGCAATGAAGGCGAGCTTAAGTGGGTTCCAAAGGATAAATTGCTGACGCTAAATTTGTTTGAAGGGGATCTTATCTTTTTTCAAGCTGTTGCTAGAAGATGCACCATTCTTTTCATTGAAACTCACTTATGATCAGGTAAATGAACACCGCCTTATTGACGCAAAGCTAAATGGCAAAAAGCTTGAGCTTTTCGACATTCTGGATGAAAACGGTGTACCGACAGGACTGACAAGGGAGCGTTCTTTGTGCCATCTTCTTGATACTCCGCACAGAACTGGTCATGTGTGGATTGTGCGTCCTGTTGAGGCAAAGGATAAAATCGCTTCTGACACACAAGCCGTCACTTCACAAAATAAGCCTGCCTATGAATTGCTTCTCCAAAAGGCGAAGCCACGACAAGGATTCTTTCCCGGACTGCTATGACATCTCGTCTGCCGGTCATGTTCCAGCAGGAAGCTCTGTCCTTGATTCTGCGATTCGTGAACTCTCAGAAGAACTTGGAATCAAGGCTTCGCCTGACGATCTCGTTCCTATTGGCACACATGAAGGAAACAGCCACAGTATCTTTTATGGAAAGCCGTTTCACAACCATGAATTTAGTACACTGTATCTCTACACAAAACCTGTGCAGTTCAAAGATCTTGTGCTGCAGGAGTCAGAAATCCAGTCAGTAAAATGGTTTAATCTAAATCAACTTATGAAGGATATTAAAAATAACGCGCCCGGGTACTGTCTGTACTATGATGAACTGCAGATTCTTAAGGCTGCGTTGGACAATCGCTAAGCAATTTGCAAAGTTTGCCTGTATACACGATATGAAGCTCATGCAATGCACGCGTTACCGCAACATACAAAAGCTTCGCATCACGGTCGGAATCCGCATAGCACTCCTCATTTGGGTTGTACAGAATAACTGCGTCAAACTCAAGACCTTTTGTGAGCGCAAGCGGAAGCACCGTGACAGTTATACCAGCGATTATATCCGCGCTTGTATCAGCAATTGCACCATCAGTTACACTATCAGTTGTGCAATCAACTGCCTCATTGCCTGTGTCGCTCACACAATTTGTCAGTGCCTTTAAGCGCGCCGCCTCGTCCTCATCTCGACAGATCAGAGCAATCGTTTTGTAATCTTCTTTCTTCAACTGCTCAATCAATGCTTGCACGCGCATCGTCATCGCAGTCTCATCATTTTCCTTCCAGATACCAACGGGACTGCCGTGGCGAACGATCGGCTCAATCGGATAGGTCTTAAAGCTGCTTCTGTCAAGAATTTGTGCCGCAAAATTGGAGATTTCAATGGTGTTTCGATAGCTCTTACAGAGCGTATAGAATCGTCCTCGAAGACCTTCATTTGACGGATCCTTAGAATCTGGCAGCATGATCTGGCGAAGCTCCTCCCAGTCATTCATTCCGCTGTCGTAGTTAATATTCTGTGAGACATCGCCCATAATCATGAATGCAGTCTTTGGCATTCGCTTTTTAATTACATAATACACAGCAACGCCATAATCCTGCGCCTCATCAATATACATCTGTGCAAACTCATCGTCATCGCCCTCGTCGAGCCAACCGTGCGTCAGAAGTGCCATCGCTGCCAGATCATAGCAGTCAAAAAACTCCCTTCTTTACACGCTTTTTCCACTCGGACCAAGTTGTACTACTCATTATGTTCGTATTCGTACTATTTTCATTCGCATCTTCTGTGGCATTCGCATTCTCTGTGGTGTTTGCCAGATGTTCCTCCAAGCTGAAAAGGAAATCAAGATACAGCTGTACGAGACTTCTCTTTTTATAATTCTTAGAGAAATGCTTCTTATATTTTTTGAGCATTTCCTTTCGCACATTTGCATCCTCACCGTCCATCTCAAGCTTGATCGCCGCTGCCAGTCTCGTGTTTAAATTTTCCCATCTTAGATACGACGGAACGGTCGTCAAAATAACGACAGTACTGGTCAATGCTCTCCTGCGAGAGAAATGTATAGCTCTTATCGCGCACTTCCTCTGTCGGAATAATTCGACTTTCTTCGTCTCTTGTCCAACGCTCAATTGTCTGCACAAATGCAAGCGACGATTTCAGACGAAGCTCGCTGCTCTCCTGCACTAATGTCGGATAATCTCATATTTCTTTGGAAGATAAGCGCCAATCAGATACTCAAACAGCTTTTCCATCCGATATTGCTTTGTATTGTACACATCCAGACTTGGAAGACCGCTGGCAATATAATTCAATAAGATATCATTGCTTCCGATGATGCAGATTTCAGACGGGTCGTAACGGTCTGAAAAACTTATACAGAATGTAAGAAATGCGGTGAACCGCGACGGTTGTCTTTCCACTTCCTGCAACTCCCTGTACAATCATGCTGCGATTTGGTCGCTCGCGAATGATGGTATTTTGCTCCTGCTGAATCGTCGCAACGATCTCACCTAACACCACATCCTTATTTTTCGCCAGATATTTGATCAGCAATTCGTCATTTGCCGCCGTATCACTGTCATAAAATCCATTTAATACAGGACCGTCAATATCAAATGTACGCTTCAAATCAAGGCGGATCGGAATCATCTTACCCTGTGGCGTCCGATAGCTGCATTCTCCTGTCGTTCCTTCATAATAGATCGAAGCGGCCGCTGCTCTCCAATCCATAATTACAATATCTGTTGCATTTTTTAGTAATTCCGTGCTTTCCAATATAGAGGCGATACTGTTCCCCTTTCTCCTGATCCAGATAGTCGATTCTGCCAAAATTGTGTCTTTTCCAATGCACTCTCATTTGCTGTAATGGAATGATTGACATGATCCTGCATCGTACTGCTGACCATAAGAGAGCTATACAGCTCCACATCGCCTTCCATGTAAGCATCATAGAGTTCTTTGTTCTCCTGATCGACTTCCTTTTTCTTCTCTCTTAACTCCTTTAAATTTTCGTTGATGACCTGCAAGAATTCATCTAGCTTTTTCTGTTCTAACATCTGCTCGTTTTCCACGGTATCATCCTTCCTTTCTGCCGCACGGCAATTCAATATTTTATTTACAGTTCATGGATAAGCCAATATTGCGGCAAAGCCCGAAGGTGAATGGATTTCACGAGCCGGACACTTGGAGCAGGTCTTTCAAAGTAATGTATAATAAGAAAAAATCATAAAGGAACCTGCGGAGTTTGGTCCGGCGACGAAACCATTGCACCGGAGGGCTTTCATAGCATAACGCATGAACTGTAACAACTGTATCCTTAGAATAGCAGAAAAGAAAAAAACTTACTAGACTTTTCTTTTTGGCTGTGGATCATGTATAATGAAGTGTAAGCAAAATTACAGTTTTAGTTAATAAACATAGTGGATAATATTTAAGGCAGGTCATTACGACCTGCCTTTTCTTATATCTTTATCTTATACTCTAGAACCGATCAATGCTGAATCTGTCCTTCTTCTTCGCTATGGTCGCGCAAATCAGTAGGACGATACTTTTGAATAACCTTCATAAGCTCATCATCATAATTACACTCAACACGCGTAATTTTTTGATGTCACGAGTGTATAGATATGATCTGGTGTGCACGCCGGCCAATTAGGAATTGAGCTGTTGTTTGGATCACCTGTGCGCGCAAATGACATAACACTGTCAAAAATCTCTGTCTCGATGCGCTCTGTAACGCCTGCTTCCTGTGTATATGGCGTGAATGATGTGTTTGCAAAAACATACGGAATATCTGCACAATGCCACGGAACCCAGCCGCCATCAAGCGGAAGTTCAAGATCAAACATATATGAATATGTCTGTGCGTTCATTTTGCTGCGCTCTTTTACATAGTCAAGAAGCGGTACACGAACAATGCTGTCAAGTACAGTCAGATCGACAGGATTATGTGTCGGATACGCCTTTTCAAAGAGTGGAAGAAGCTCTGATGCCGCCTTTTCTCCCATTACCTTTTCAACGACCTTTTCACCTTCTTCTTTTGTCATGTGGTTTCTGTCAAACGGCATCGGTGCAAAATGTGAAGAACTCGCCAAATACGCTTCCAACCATAAGTGCAACATTACTGCTTTCCTTACGAAAACCTACATCACTTGGATCGCCCACATAAAATTCATTCGGGATCGGGGCACCGCCGCTATATTTTCCCTGTGCCTGAAATGTTGGACGCACCTTTAAATAAGCGGCTGCAAGCTGTGCATATGGTACCTTTTCAAGTTCTTTCACACTGCTTACACCAAGCTCTTCCATAACAGCCTCTGCGATTTCTTTTCCGCTCTGTCCAAGTTTTGGCATCAAATCATTAATTACACCACTCATGTTAATGCCCTTTGCAAAAAGTCCATCTGCTGCCGGCATCTGAAGAAGCGTTGTCACCTTTGCGCCGCCGCCTGACTGACCAAATACTGTGACGTTCTTTGGATCTCCGCCAAATTTCTCAATATTTTCCTGCACCCATTTTAGTGACGCAATGATATCATCCATTCCGGCATTTCCTGAATTGGCATACTCTGATCCAAATGCAGACAAATCAAAATATCCAAGCACATTTAAGCGGTGATTGATTGATACAACAACTGCATCACCTCTTCTGCTCATGTTTTCACCCTCATACGCAATGTGCTCAATTGAAGAACCAGCTTCAAAGCCGCCGCCATGAAACCATACTAGAACAGGGCGCTTCTTTTCATCACATGATGGTGTCCATATATTCAGATTCAAACAATCTTCATCCATAACCCAGTAGCGATGCGGTACAAACACCTCACCTGCTGGCTTTGGCATATCAAGAAGCGGACACACATAGCCAAAACTTGTCGCATCAAGCTCACCTTCCCATGCCTCAAGCGGCTCTGGCGCATGGAAACGCTTCGCCTTTGCATACGGAATGCCCTTAAACACAGACACTCCATTGTAGGCATAACCACGTACCTTTCCCTTATTTGTCTCTACGACAACACTCCTTTTTGAATACAAATTCTTTCTCCATTTCGGATACCTCCCATCTATATAATTGTGATCTGACAGCTCTCCATTGCCCGAAGCGCACGCTCATGGCTCTCTGGTGTCACACCTGCGCAGCATGATGCATCTACCTCAATCGGAACCTCCGGCGAAAAAATGCCCTTTACCAGAATTGCATTAGAAATGACGCATATATCAGTACAAAGTCCCACAAATGTGATCTTGTCAATTCCCATCTGCTCATTAAGTGCCACAAGACGTTTTCCGAGTTCCACACTTCCAAATGTAGGCTTGTCAATCGGATTTCCATCGATCAATGACGCGATCTCGTCATTCAGCTCCCATCCTCTCGTATCGCGGATGCAATGCTGCACTGGAAGATTAGTTCCTTCCTGTGTACTCAAGTAATTTTCTTCATGTGTATCTCTTGTTGCAAGAACCATTCCCTTAAAGTTCTTAATCTTATCTGCCACCTTCGGCACAATTGAAACAGCCTCCTTAGTGCCAAGTGACCCATCAATAAAATCGTTTTGCATATCTACAACTACAAGAACTTCCATGCCTCTTTGTTCTCCCTTCTTTGCTCGTAATCTCGCTAATTTTATAATATTCCATTTGGGGGGCATATTGCAAGACAGCAACTGAGAATTTGACATTTTAACCAAGAGTCATCTATCTTCAGTGCGCAATCTGAAACAGAGAATAAAATTGTCCCTTTTGCTGCATAAGCGTATCGAAATTTCCCTGCTCGCAGATTGTTCCATTCTTCATGACAAGGATTTTATCATAGCGGCGAAGAATCGCTTCCTCTAGGCGATGCGTTACGACGATTCTTGTCATTCCAACCAGATTCAGTATGGAAAAGCTGACTGCTCTTGCAGTGGCGGCATCAAGTGCGGCAGTTGCCTCGTCAACCAGAAGGATTGGTGATTTTCTAAGAAGCGCTCTTGCAATGCTGATTCGCTGACGCTCACCGCCTGACAGATTCGCGCCATTTTCGCCGCAGACAAAATCTTCGCCGCGCTTTTCGATAAACTCTGACAAGCCGGAGCGCTCCAATGCTAGTGTAACTTCTTTATCTGGAAACTCATGAAACATAGTGACATTGTTTCTTATGGTATCGTTAAAACAAAGACATTTTGCTGCACTGATGTCATCAGCTGATATAGCGATTCGCTTTCAATATTTTTAATTGAAACACCATCTATGCAAATCTCGCCCTGATAGTTACTGCTGCTTCCCATCAGAAGATTCAAAAGCGTCGATTTTCCGCTTCCTGATCCTCCTACAATTGCATAGCTCTTTCCTGCGTCAAACTGAACATCCAGATCTTTTAACACAGGACTCTCTGGCTCATATCCATACGTCAGATCCTTCACTTCGATCTTTTCTGAAAAAAACATTAAGCTTTTCTCTTCCCTCTTCGCGCACATTCTCTGATAATGCATCTGACAATTTCTCCATTAGTGCAATCGCAGCCTTTCTGTTTGACCATAGAAGCGGCACCTGACTAATTGGGTTTAAAATATAATTCATCAGCTGGACAAATACGATTACAACACCAGCTGTTACTCCTTTGTTGCTAATTGCAAGCCATGCACCTGCCAGAAAAATTCCCATCTGGGCAATAATTTCCTGCATCATTTGCCAGAAGTGATATCAGCTGCTCGGTACGGCGCTTATTTTTCTTTGCCTCCTCTGCCTGCTCATTTCGCTGTGAAAATAAACGACTTGCCTGTGCCTCTGCACGAAAGCTTTTGATGACTGGAAAGCCAGACAGAAGCTCATTTACAATTGAAACAAAACGCTCCAATTTTTTTTTAGAAATTTCCTTTTTCCTGCTCTGTCAGGCGATTTCCTGCCGTCATGGAGACAGCCACCGGCAGAAATGACAAAGCAACTGCAAGAACTAACATCACCGGACTATAATAAAGCATCATGATCAATGCACCCAAAAAACAAAAGAGAAACTCAATCAAGGTGAAAGTTGCAGCTAAATAGTTGTTCTCAATTGACGTGCAATCATTTGTCAACGCAGAAACGTAAAGTGCGGTTCCTTCCTTTGAAAAAGAGCGCAAACTTTTCTGTGTCAGCCGCGAAAATGCATAATCGCGGTACTGTTGCATGGCCCGTTGTAAAAATCTTGGATATACAGCTCGATAAACTGCATTCGCTACGGTATAGGCAATAACAACACTCGCTGCAATCCATGCACATCGCACAACAGACTGCATACTTTTGAATTTGCCATGCTGTCCATGATCTGCTGAATCAGCCATGAAATCATCAGGTTCAAGAAGCTCATAACAATGGTCATTATTACGGATGCGATAAAGCACATTTTATTTTTATAGAATAATCTACGTTTAAATTCCCTGCTTTTCGTTTTTACTTTTGCTTCAATTTTTTCTCCCACTGACATCTTATTAACAATCGCGTACCTTGATATCACCAGATATAGTAGATGCCTTTAACTTACTGTCAGGCTCACCAAAGCGCTCCTGCACTTTTTTCTTTCCCTTACTGTTAATTTCTCCGCAAACAGCAGAAACATCACCACTCGTACTGGAAAGCGCCATTTCGAGTCCAATTTCTCCAATGTAGCGAACGCTTACATCACCGCTGGTACTAGAAACTACAGCATCTACCTGATTTCCAATCGTCACTTTACAATCACCGCTGGTACTCTTTGCTCTGCACTGCGCGCTCTTATCAAATTCGACCTTTATGTCTCCGCTTACACTCACAATGTCCATCTTATCCGCCTTGCATGCGATCACATTTACATCGCCGCTGATGCTTGATGCAAAAAGTTCATCTGCCTGACAATCTTCCACTCCTACGTCACCGCTTCCAGTATGAATCAATAAAGTCTTTGCATTGCTGTTATTTGCTTTGATATCACCACTTATACTCTTTACCTCAATTTTTTCAAACTGCTCTGGCACTGCAATATGAATAACAATTCTAGCTGAATATTTCCCCACCTTAAGGCCAAATAAGCGTGAGGCAGCATAAGAAACACTTATCCCTGCTTTCTTTTCCTGCTGAATCGAAAGTGTTCCAACAGACGCACTGACACGAAGCGTCTCTTTTAATGCCTCCATATCATCTGCAAGCCCACCAGTTACAGACAGCTCTACATCATTTGTACTGCTCTTTTTAATTTCAATATCGGCATCTGTGAGCTGAGCATTGACACGCTGAATGCCTGGATAAAAACCGATTATAAATATCAGAATTACCCACTGTGTCCGAATTTGAATTGACATTTATTGTCATAGCAGCCGGATTTTCATCTAAGAATGCCTGACGGATTTCCTCAACATTTCCAAGTTCTTCACAAATCTCCTCTTCACTCTTTCCGTTTTCAATACCTTCCTTAAAATGATTCTCGTAATCACCGAGAATATCCGTCAACAATTCCTCATCCATCCCTGCAAACGCAGTGCGCAGCTGTGCAAAAAATTCGTCCTTTTTCATAATATTTTCCACCTTTCTTCATACTCAGCATCGTATATTAACTCGGCTGCTATTTTCCATTTAATTACTTTCTTTGCTCACTATCAGCCGATCAACTGCTGCCGTGAAATCAAACCATTCTTTCTTTAACTGTTCCTGATAGGCCCAGCCCTTCACCGTGAGGTGATAATACTTTCTAGCTGGTCCTTCCCCTGCCTCGACAAGATATGTCTCCACATATTCCTCATCCCTCAACCTCTTTAAGATCAAATACAGCGTACCTGCCGCCAGCTTCATCTCCTTTGAAATATTTTCAGTAAGCTCATAGCCGTACTGATCACGAAGCGCCAGCTGCGACAGCACACACAACTCAAGCGCTACCCTTTTTTAAACTGAGCATTCATGCTCACACCTCCTTCATTTTTTTCCTGTTAGCTGCATCATATCACATACTATTCTATATTGCAATATAGTATATGAAAAAAAATTTAGTGCTTTTTTTGACAACAAAAAGCCCTCTTCTAAAACGAAGCGGGCTGCTATTATTTCTTATCTCTCACCAGAAATCTCCAATTTTCTCATCACTTCCCATTGTAAAAAACAGCCAAAAAACTTAAGTAGAATAAAATGTAACTAGCAAAACGAAAGGCACCTGACAACTATGATACGAATTGCAATTTGTGATAATGATACAGCCGCTTCTGATAAGCTGGCCGCTTCTATAAAAACATTGGCAGCATCCCATAAAGCTAACTGCCAAATTCGCTGTTTCTCAAAAGGAGCGCCTCTGCTTTATGAAATCGAAGATAATATTCAGTTTGATCTATTTTTTGCTTGAGACACAGCTTCCTGATATGGATGGTTTTTTACTCGCCAAAAAGATAAAAGAGTATCAGTCTGACTGTCTTTTTCTTTTTGTATCCAATCGGACTGATGCGGTTTTCGATGCTTTTCAACTGCCTGCGTTTCGTTTTTTGCCAAAAGCACATCTCCAAGAACGGCTTGAAGAAGCATTCTTACCTGCGATTTCACAAATAAAAACGATTCATTCACAATATTATGTCATACAATCTGGTACTGCATTGGAACGTGTGCCACTTCATCGTATTATATACATAGTTCGTGAGGGGAATTATTGCGTTTTTCCAAGATGAAACTGGTACGCAATATCGCATCCGCAGTTCCTTAAAAAGTGTATATAAGAATCTTCCTGCAGATAAATTTATCTATATCAATCAAATTATATGCAGTGTCTCTCATATTGAAAAGATTGAAGGGGATACCGTTTTTCTGTCAGATGGATCACGAATCAATGCTGCAAAAGGTTCTGTACGAAAAAGTCAAGAATACTCTGCTTCGCTTCTGGACCGATGCAAGTCTTTTGATATTTGTTTTTTATTTGCAAACAGTTCTATCAGTTGTTCAAAAACAGTTCTAATTTGAGCACTGCAAACAGTTCTTGTTCAGCATTAAAGACAGGCTTATCTTCATCTTTTTATCTTGATATAATTTTGTTAATTTGCTTTTTTGTATGCTTTCTGATCAATCTGTTTGTGCATATTCGTCTTCACCGTATCCAGTCTCATGCAAAGAAGTAATGTTGGGTGCCAAAAGCAGATTATACTGTTCTTCACTTATCTGATAAGTTTCAAAGCCAATCTGAACCAGATAGCCATCACTAACAATACTCCTCTGCCCATCATCATTTTGTTTGGCCTCTCTCTTTGGATATGCTCCCTTTATCTGAACTGGGCATATCCAATTGACAAGAAACAATACTGAACCATATGTAGTCTCATAATCGGCTGTGTTCACCTTTTTGCCTTGATGCATCACTTCTTTTGCTGAATCTTTCAACAAACTTCTCATCTCCTTATCTCTAACAGCTACAAATTTTTCGCCAGACAGAGACTGTACTGACAACCATACTAGTCCCTGCTGTCCTGATACAAATAGTGTACTGGCTATAATTACAATACACACAAGCACTGCTGTGATTGCTGCCACTACCCTCTTAATCCTCATGACTTCTCTTCCTCCGTTTACTAATCTTCTGTCTACAATTGGATATCCTGTTCATATCATAGCAAATTAAATAGATTTTTGAAATTGGGATAAATGGAATATTAGGTAGGAAAAGAACAAAACTTTTCTCCAATAAACAAACAGCCCACGGTTTTCACCGTGGGCATATATCAATTCATTACTTCATTACCATTTCTTCGTCACTCGGCAGTTCCTTTGCCAGCTTTGATGGATTTTTCCAGATACCAGTATGCAACAGATGTGTAATCATCGTAGCGTGGTCCTGTCCATCCAAGGTTGTCGATTGTCATCTTGAAATTCTTAGAGAAATACACCGGATCCTTCTCATGGAAGCGATACAGCAAGAAGCGCTGCTGTCCGTTATAAAATTCGCGATTGTCACCCATGATAGCAAAAAGTCCTGTATACATTCCGCTAAATGTCTGGTAACGATTCAAAATGATATCATTTCCAAAACCGTATGAACCACAGAAATAATCCTCTGTTCCAGTATAATTCATGCTTGGATACTGGTCATCGTCAATATACATCTTTGCTTCGCCCTCTACCCAACAGGTGTTGTTTCCATTCATACCTGTTGCGAGTGTCACACCTGCAAAGCAGCCTCTGCCTTCAATTCCATCAATAATTGTATATGCGCGTCCTTTCGTAACTGGATGCTCCTGACGATATGCAGCATGGAAATAGCCTGCATCCTGAGGAATCTCGCCGTACCAGCCTGAGATCATATAGTACAACGTTTCTTCCTTCTTGCCGCGGTTCTCCATAGTGATATGGCAGTGTTTTGCAAATGGCATCTCCCAGTAGCTGTTAAAGCCACGTCCTGGTGCCGTGAGAATTTTCGCTGAATTTAAAACAATGTAGTTGCCGTCGCGATCCTTGAAATTTTACGTCATATGCACATCCAAAAAAGTGCAGAAATCGGTGCTTCAACAGACGGAAATTCCTCATTCTCCCAAATAAATACGCATAACAAAACTATGGCCAACATATCCGGTAAACCAAATGTGTGTAATCATGCCAGGACCATCTGTATCACACAGCGTAACAGTTTCTCCCGGGAGCAATCTGAATACACGGACTTAATTTCTCACAGTCCTTGCCCTTTGTTCCACCATTTTTTTGGTCCAGTCGGATTTTCAGCTGAAAAGCCAAAGCTTTGGCGATTCTTAATTCTGTATAGTTTCATAATATTATTTTCCCTTCTATTTTATAATTATCAAAAGTCTTAATCAAATCTGTGAAATACCTGCAGATTCTTAAAACAAGCCCTTTGCATCTGATGCATATATGCCGAAACAACCACCTGTAACATCAAACATGCGTGTTCCTAATACCACTCTGTTGTCTACATATACCTCTAGAACAGAGCCAGACGCGATAATGTCTACATGAAAACTCTGAGTTGTCTTTGACGAAAGCGGACGTTCCAGTTCTACCTCATACGGAAACATCTGACCGCCTCGCTCTGTCATACGAACACCGGACTTAAATTCCATACGTCTGCGGGCAAAGTCAATATTAATATAGTAACCTACCGCAAAAGATTCGTCCACATGAATAGCAACACCAACACTTGCAGCTTCCCCCGTTGTTTCAATATCAAAGGAAAGACGACTTGTCTCATTTAATGGATTTAGCAACAATGCACTATATCCATATGGTGTATTTACACTGGCACTATTTTCTGCTAATTTCCACTCTCCCGTCAGCGGCTTCATAGAAATGATTTCTTCTTCTGAAACTGCTTCCAAAACAGAAGGAACTGGCTTAACAAACAAATCTCCGTTTTCATCCTGCCATAATTCATGAACGATTAGATTGCCACCCCAGTCCCAAAGTATTGCAATCCTTTCCATCATATCCAAGTGGGTCAAAATGATGCTCATTATTTTCGCGTGTTGGATTCCATCCATACACATAACGGTGAACGCCATCTGTACCTGTTTTTGCTGCATAAAAAGCGCGGGTATCAAAGGTATCTATCTCAGGTGTTTCCCATGGTCCGTTTAAACTACGACTTTTCCTATATAAGGTCTGATAACGGTCTGCATAGGAAGAAAATACAAGATAATACCAGTCTCCCATTTTGAATAGATCTGGGCATTCAAATGCACACTGGGCATTCATAGGAGCATATATCGGATCACAATAGCTCCAGTGATGCAGATCGTCTGATTTGCAAAGGCCAACACAGCCTCTTCTTGTCGTCATTCCCTGTTTCTGCGCTGCAAAAATCATCCACCAGCAGTTTTCTTCTTCACACCAAAAAACAAATGGATCTCTCCAATGCACAGGGGCATAAATCTGATTGTCGGATGCAAAAACGATCTTCTGGAATTTCTGTCCACGTATCCAAATTGGTACTAACTGCATGATTGATATAATTTTTTTCCTGGCATTACCTGAAATGTACAGAAAAACATATGATATATTCCATCTACCTTTATGACAGACCCCGTTCCTCCAACAATTTTCGTATCATGCTCTGTAAAATGAACATGATCTGTTGTGCTTAACATAACCCAACTGTCCTGATGATTAGCATCTCGGTTTCCTCGATAGTTGCGCAGATAAAACGGTTTGAATACACCATTATCATAAAATGGGATCACATCTCCCAATACTCCCTTTTCTGGGCAATAATACAGGCTCATAATCTCACTCTCCCACTGTTGTTAATTGAATATTCTCAAAGCAAACTGTTCCATCTGATACGGCAAGTCCAAATTTTCGGTCATGAAGATCATAGGCACGAACACTCATTGCCACTTCATCGTTTACATATACTTCCATCACAGATTCATCCACAAAAAGTTTCCATCGAATATGTCTGATTTGGAATTAATTCAACAGGACGTTCTAACTCCACATCATACTGGAATGTCCATCCTCCCTGCTCATGCATACGAATAGCACTTTTGTATTCGATTCTTTGACGCTTAGGATCCAGATAAAAATTAATAGCCTCTGGCAAATTTCCTGATCTGCCTGAAGTACCACTGCAAATCGCTCGGTTCCAGATGTAAACGTAAAATCAAGCGACAAACATCCCTGATGCGGCACATCATTCTCACTAATTATTGACGCATATGCAATTGGAGAATCTACGTTTACTGATGTCTGATCCACTTTCCAATCTCCATTCAAAGGAATCCACTTTATTTCATTAGAAACAGTAAGAGCCTTTTTCAGTGCTGGATTTGACCGAACTGCCAATGTTCCATCTTCTCTTGCATAAATTTCATGTGGAACAAGACTTCCGCCCCAATCATACGTTTTATAATCATACCCCTCATGTGTCGGATCTGGATCAAAATTCCACGTATTTTGTGTTCTTGTTGGATTCCATCCAAAAATATAACGATGCTCTCCGTCACTGCATGTCTTTGCTGCATAAAAAGCACGTCCGTCAAAGGAGTCCGTCTTGGGACGAATCCATGGACCATTACATGAACGACTCATACGGTAAAGTGTTTGGAAACGGTCTGTAAACTGTGAAAATACAAGATACCACCATCCATTCATATAAAAAGTATCTGGGCACTCATAAGCAGACATACTTGACTGCGGTGAATAAAGTGGAGCGCAGCATGTCCAATGATGAAGATCAGTAGATTTGCAAAGTCCGACACAGCCACGTCGCTTTGTATTGCCCTGACTCTGTGCACAAAGAAGCATCCACCAGCATTTTTCTTCTTCGTTCCAAATCACATGCGGATCACGCCAGTCTGTAAGTAAATAAATTGATTCATCAGGTCCAAATGTCTCCTCTGGATATTTCGTCCAGCTTTTTAGATCTGTACTTGTAGCATGACACACATATTGGCGTTGTGGATTTGACTCAAAGATACAGTAATACAAATGATATACACCATCTGCCTTTATTACACTTCCTGTTCCGCCAACAATACCCGTTGCTATCTCAGGATTATAGTGAACACAATCCTTTGTTGTTAACAGATGCCATCCTTTCTTTCTATCACTTCCAAAATAAGGATTCCAGTTTTTCAAATAAAACTAATTGAAATTCTCCATTCTCATAATATGGAATCACATCACCCACACGCGCATGATCCGGCGTATAAAAGTAACTGCATAGACAACCATTCCTTTCCGAAATTCAATCTCAGACAAAATGATCCTCTTTTTCACCTTTTAAAACATTTAACTGTCTTTTTACTTTATCTCATACTTTAAAATTATCTACTTAACAACACCGTCTGCAACAAATGAAATTTTCTCTGCCTTTAAATCTGTCTTAAAAGTGATACTCATCACCTGCTCACCATCGTTTACAAAAACCTTCTGCGCTGAAACGATC
>ENA-OQES01000462-OQES01000462.1-human-gut-metagenome-genome-assembly--contig:-NODE-462-length-17324-cov-4.598011_pt1 | contig 17324 bp, 20 predicted proteins | sample MGYA00242798_ERZ504641 | MGnify/ENA primary metagenome ERZ504641 (study PRJEB26092, sample SAMD00036327) | human gut metagenome | host: Homo sapiens | study: EMG produced TPA metagenomics assembly of... | reverse complement strand
GGACGAGATGAATTGGGATTTTTGAGAAATGGACCAGAAAGCGAGCGGAACGGAGTGGAGCGAGCGCCCCTCGACCATTCTTGATTTTTTCTTTGCCTTTCTTGATAATTTCGAGTGCCCTTGGATATAGTATGGCGGCTTGATTTTCGGAAAAAAAGTTGATAAAGCTTTGCCCCTTTTGGCACATTTGGCGTTTTAACGTCAATGCGCAGGGGCAAAGCTTTTTCTTTTTTCGCAAAAAGGCAAACAAATATCAACTTTTTCCGATTTCTTCACCTTCTGTTCGCTTTTCGGGACTTTTTTGATAAACTGTTTGCCCCTGTAAAGTGCCTTTTGTCTGCAACCAAAAACAACCCCAGAAAGAGGTTTTATCTACTATGAGGAAGCAAGTTCAAAAAGGGCGCTGCACTCGGCTCAAACTGCAAAAGTGCCCGCAGGTATGTGCGCTGTATGACAAGGTGCAGCTTGCCTACGCGCGGCAGTTGGACTCTGAGGAAAGTGTCGTGTCGTTCGAGGTCAACGTCCAACTCAATGACAACGCTGGAACGCTCAATGACCTTGGATTAGCAGACACCTACACCACCGACTTTGTGCTCACCCTCACAGATGGTACACAGGCAGTACGAGAAGCGGTCTATCGTCAACACCTATCACGTCCCAGCGTTGCGGCGCTCTTGGAATCATCTAAGCGATATTGGACAAGTAAAGGCATATCCGATTGGGGCATCATAATCGACCGTGAGGAGTTAGAGAAATGAAAAATCTTGATATTCTGCAAGCGTCGGACGGCTCCCAGCTTCGAGTTATCCTGTATGCAGAGCCGCAAAGTTATGTGGTTGACTGCCAGCGTTTTCGTATGCCTGCACTAATCCGCAACGCAGACCTCGCAGCCATGCAGACCGTCAGCGCCGACCGGTATGCTGCTTTCGTTCTGGACGATGACCTATCCCCACGGCAGCGTGAGCAGCGCGACAAACGCTTTTCACTCCTCGATGGGCTTCTATGCTCGCAGGCAATTACCGATAAGGCATACCGCAGCCGCATAGCGCAGGAGCAAGCCACCCTTGCCGGGGTCACTCGCCGGACAGTGCTGCTCTACCTTTGGCGCTACTGGGTACATCAAAATAAAAAATGCACTTTTAACTTCTTCGGGCACTGAACGTAGCAATGACCTCCCCAGCACGTTAAGCGCGGATGACAAAAATATTCGGTGGGCTCTTAACAAATACTACTACACGCCGCAGAAACAGACCTTGACTACAGCGTACAAAATGATGCTACAAGCCCGCTACTGTGACGCATACGGCAAACTTCTGCCACAGTATCCTTCTTTCTGGCAGTTTCGTTATTACTTTAGATGCCACCGCGACCCCATAAACGAGACAATTAGCCGCCAAGGTATCAAGGCATACCAGCGCAATCATCGTGCATTTACAGGCTCTGTGCGGGCATACGCCGAAACTATCGGCACATACATGACAGATGCCACAGTTGCAGACATCTACATTGTCAGCCGCATCACCCGCAAGCCCATCGGTCGCCCCATCATATACACGATGGTAGACGCATTTAGCAACTTAATTACCGGCGTATATGTTGGCTTAGAGGGCGGACAATATGCCTTGCGCCTGTTGATGCAAAATACCTGCGCAGACAAGGTTTCCGTTTGCCATGAATATGGCATAGAATTAGACCTGCAGGATTGGCCCAGTTATCATCTTCCTGCAAAAATTATAACCGACCGCGGAACAGAATTCTTGGGCGGTCCACTTGAAAATCTGTGCGAATGTTATCACATCGAGGTCGAAAATTTGCCTTCCTATCGTCCGGACCTAAAGGGCCCAGTTGAAAGCTGTTTGACCTTGTTCAGCGTGCCTATAAGCCCTTACTCAAGGGCAAGGGTGTCATTGAGCCGGATTTTCAAGAGCGCGGAGCTCCCGACTATCGCAAACAAGGTGTATTGGATATAGACCAGTTTACTCGCATCGTACTTAAATGTGTCATTTACTACAACAGCAAGTATGTCATGGAACACTTTCCACTTACTCCTGCCATGATGCAGGCGGGCGTTCCTCCGATTGCCGCGCAGATATGGGCTTCTTGTCCCTCGTCATCACTGGCAACGGTTGACAGTGCAAAATTAGGGTTGACGCTGCTCCCCAGAGCGGACGGACGCATTACGCAGCGCGGATTGGAATTATTTGCTCTTAATTTTTCAAATGCACTTTTTAATAAGCGGTTTGTCCGAGCCGGACTTTCTGGACGTGAAAGAGTAGTTGTTGCGTACAATCCTGCCTGCATGGATACTGTTTGGCTTTACGAAAATAGTGAGTACACACCGTTTGAACTCATGCAAAATCAGTATCGGGGCAAAACACTTGCCGAGGTACAGGACGCGCAGCAAATGCAGAAGAAAGCCACCGTTGACTGGAAAAAGCAAGACCTACAGGCACAGCTTGACCTAATGGCAGATATATCCGCCATCGCATCAATGACAGAACACCCCGCCGTAGTTGGGAATATCGGCAAACAGATTGCTGAGAATCGCCCGGTTGCGAAAAAACCAGGAAAGCATCAATATGATGGATTTACTCTTCGACCAGCAGGAGGACATATAAAATGCTTGCTCAGTATACCAGCAGTCCCTTATATCCCGGTAATCCTTACATTGAGGCGCTTCCGCCGATGATGGTTGGGCGCGAGTTGGCTTCTGCACTCGCGTTTCTTCCACCGTATTCTCCATCAGACCGTGAGCGACCAGCCGGGGAGCGTTTGCAGTTATTGTCGCAGCTATACTCCATCTACCAGCCGCTTCCCATGACGATAGAGTTGTACTGCCAGATATACAGCACCATGTTGCACAGCTACAGCACATACGCCCCCATAACGGAGGCAATCTATGCCCATGCTGCATACGCTTCTATTCGTTCTGGCGCTAACGCCGCCTCTATTGGCGGTGGGAGTAGTTTTTCACTGGTGGGTGTATCCGGTCTGGGTAAATCGACCGCCTTGCAGCGTGTTCTCTCGTTGTTTCCGCAGGACATTGAGCACAAATCCTACCGAGGCAAAATGTTGTGCTGCCATCAAATACCGTATCTGGTTGTGCAGACGCCGCACGATGCCTCAGTTAAGGCTTTGATTCTCGACATCTATTTGCAGATTGATGCCCTTTTAGGAACCACCTACCATGTCCACGCTGAAAAGACCCGTGCAACAACCGATGTGCTTGTAAGTCAACTCAGTTTGATTTTACGGTCTAATCATGTGGGGCTTCTTGTCGTTGACGAACTGCAAAAATTATCGCCTATCGAAAGGGCAACGGCGGCAGCAAGTTTTTGAATTTTTTGGTCCAACTTATCAATAGCGCTGGAATTGGCATCTGCATGGTTGGGACGCCTCGTGTGTTTCAGCTTTTGCAGCAGGAATTCCGTTCCGCGAGACGTGCGACAGGATTGGTCTATGACCGTCTGCCGGATGGAGCAGAGTTTGACCTGCTGTTGCGTACTCTTTGGCATTATCAATACACACAGAGCGATACCACTCTAACACCAGAGCTGCGGTCCTACCTGTATCGGTGGACGCAGGGAATACCGGACATACTTGTTAAGCTACTGTATCACGCGCAGGAGCAAGCGATTCTCACCGGAACAGAATCCTTAGATGCCGAAAAATTAAAACGTGCACTTCAAAGTAACCTCGGAATGGTAAATGATTATCTATCTGAGTTGGACCATACCCCTAATGCGAATACTTATACTCCTACGCACAGTAAGGCTCAGAAAGAAGCGTCGCCGCCTATTGTTCGGACACCCACAGGACAAGATTTTTGTCCGTGCCCTCAAAATTGCCAAGCGGCAGGGGCTTTTTCCTTTAAGTGTGATAGTAATTACATCAAGGGAGAGGTAGCTATATGATTTCATTTTTGCCCAGACACCCTACCCGGACGAGTTATGGTACAGCGTTATCTGCCGCTATCATATCCGTAGCGGGAATTACTGCGCCAAACATACTATACAACAGATATACGGGGACACGGTCCGCACTCCAAGCCTGATGCTCTGCGGGAGAATAAGCACCCTGTTACCGCAGTTCCCACAAGGATACTTGCACGCAAAGGATATTGTAATGCAGCACACATTTTATCCATACTATGCTCGAATTTTTTTCCACACAGCGTAAGCGTTCCACCTATGCCTATGTTGTCAATGGTAATCCCGCTGCCGTGCATCGGATGGGTATTTCACAGGCAAATGGGACTCACTGCTCTGTAATGCGCTATTGCCCCGTATGCTACCAAGAAGACTTGCAGTTATACGGCGAACCGTACTGGCATCGCAGCCATCAGTTGTCCGATATGCAAATTTGCACCAAGCATCGCTGCTGGCTGGTCGATACCAACGTCGCATACAATAGCACGCGACAGCAAGAACTATTTCCTGCAACATTTGCTATGAAGCTCGCAAAAGAGCCAACAAAACCTGTGCCAGATTGCTTGCTGGCATTAGATTTATTGTTACAGGATACGTTAGATTTTAGTTTCGACTTTAAGGACGGGTCTGTTTATCACGCCGTTCTTGACCGTGAATTACGTTCCCGTAGCTGGCGTTCCCTGACAGGGGGACGCACCTACGCATCAAAGATTGAAAATGCACTTTTAAGTTTATACGGCACTTCTATTCCGGCAGGGGATATAGCCGCCAAGCAACTGCACGCCACCTTATGCAACAAGTCTGTTGCACCGCGATACGTTCTGCAACTCGCTGTTCTGCTGGGGCTATCTCTCCACGACCTGCTACACGCACCTGCTACTGCACCGGACTACACAACCGAAATGAAAGCAATGTATCAATCGGGAACCAGCATGTACCATATTGCCCAACTGTACGGCATGGACGCAAAGACCGTGGCAAGATGGGTTAAAACGGAAGGTCATCATCGTCCTTAATGTATCTAACATCATCTTCGTCATCATCCCATGTTGCAGCGCCCACCTCCGCATATTCCAACGGAATATATTCGTCGCTCTCGCCGTCGTCATAGGGGACTGCACTTATAGCTATATCCTCTACGCTCTCTTGGGACATTTCTTCCTTGCGTTTTTGCTCTTCCGATGCCATCTGCCGCTGCATAGCAGCAGGAATGAACGGCACAAATTTATTTTGCTGCGGTTTTTCCTCGCTTCTCGGAGGCCACAAACCACCACCGGGGATAGGGATTTTCTGGCTCACTGGCGACTCCGGTGCGGATACTTCGAGGGCGGGCACTGGTTGCTGCGACTGAGCCGCCGCTGCTTCTGCCGCCTTTTTCTCTTTCTCAGCTTTCCTCTGTTCGGCTACTTTTTCTGTTTCTTGCTTTGCCTTTTTTGTATTTCGATTTCAATGCGCCACGCCGTTCATCATTTCCCTTCATAATCACGCTGGGATTAACCATCCACCGTCCAACCCCAAACGGAATCATGAAATCCCTTTTTCTTAGCTCTTTCATAGACCTACTAACCGCAGACTTATGGGTTTTGTAGCATCTTGCATAATCATTCAGTGTAAAGTGTATATCGTTTCTAGCCCAATCTATATGCTTCAAAACGAAACTCATGAGCTTTAATTCCGCGCCACCCAAACCGGAAAACATGGCCGGGAAAGTCCAAAATGCCTTTAAGAAGTTTTCCATTTTTTTGATAGTTAACGGTCTCTGGCGTTCCCCCTTCTGGAAGAGGGAAAACTTCTCCTGTCTCCGAATTGACTAAGCCATATGGACTTACCGGCAATCCCCGGCACTCATCGTATTGTCCTTCTAAAATCAATTGTTTAATTTGGGTCGCCTTTACAAAAAGTCGCGGATTGAGCATCCACTCTCCGTTCTTTCTCTTTTGTGGCGCATGAACCGTTACTATAATATCTTTCTCTTCCAATAATTTAAGTGCTCGCGTAACTGTTTTTTCATTGCTTTCTGCTTCTGCAGAAAGTTTACGGATACTCATACTGAATGTATTGTATTTAGGAACAACATCTGAAATTGCAACAGCCAACACCCTGCTACTGATACAATCAAGGTCACACAACACGTCAAAGAACCCATCGTAAAGTTTCCAAAACCGCTCCCCTGTTGCATAATCATGCTCATCTACCGTTAATGTTTTGCAAACTTCTCCGGTCTTTTCAATCACTACTTGGTATTCTGTTTTACTTGCATTTGATTCCAAAGTTTTCACGTTTTGCTCCTATACGTTGTGCTATTATTTTTTCACGCTTGTTGCTGTTCAAAGGCACCAAACTGTCCTAGAAAGGTTTTTAATGCCTCGATGCCTTGCTTGTGCCAGTACCGTATTTCATGTTAACCAGTACCGTATTCCGTGTTAACCCTTGTTCATTTTGCGGTTGTAAAATACTTCTGTACATCGCTGTTTTTCCGCTTTACTCGCCAAACTCTCTTAATCTAATATAAGTCCTATATATTCAGCTCGCGTAGCGAGCTACGAATTGAATAGGAAGTTGCTGCGAGGTGCTACGGAGGGATGGTAGCCTTCTCCTTTGATTGTGCTTTTCCTCAAAGTTGCTTCTTTGTTATTCAAAGTCGTCAAAGTCACTTCTCAGCTTTTCCGCTGTCCCTCTTCGCTCAGCTTTGAATTGCAAAGGTGACCTTTGAAGTAATCTTAAAATTCTTTCGCGTTTTGGAATCTTAATGCTTTCTTTGGAGGTTCAAAGCCTACCACCTTAGGTGTTTCAATTGTAACTCCTAAGATTTCTTAGGTAGCTTTGAACATCAAAGAATAGTGGCACCTTTGACGTTACCGCTGATTGGGCGAAAGGTGCGTTGCCCGGAGCTTTTCTTTTCACTCTGGAGCACGCGCGATAGGGGAACCGTGCATCTGCTATCAATTAACCCATGCTAGGGCGGAGGGCATCTTTCCTACTTACCGGCAAGTTGCGCACCATGCGGGAAAGTTGCTACTGCCAGAAGGTTGCTATCGGTCTGGATGGACGGCCGAGCCGTCCCGCTACTGACGGTAAGCCCTGCGCGGCGGGTAAAGTGGCAGCAACGGCAAGGTTTTTCTATCGCAAAGGAAAGCACTTTTCCATGCGAGCATACAGTCCCATACGCGCGTTCTGCGTGTTCTTGTAGGCAAAGGTCCCATGTCCATAGAGAAAGCCATTCCAAAGCCTTTAGAGCCGCCGTGAGAGCGTGCGTTCCTGCAGCAGTGCTTTTTTCTGGGAGGAATGCTCTGCATAGGAGATTCCTCACTGTCGTTGCGTTGCTAAGAGGGCGTAATCGAGAGATGCGTTCCGTTCCCCTCGACAGAGCCTCTAGGACCGCAGCGTTGCCACTTTGGAAGGTAAAATCATGCTCACAGCATTCGTCGCTTCCTGCGCTTCTATGCGCTTATGAGAGCCGCCCGCATTGAGGTGGGGAATGTAACATCTCGGTTGTATCACGTTGCAAGTGGGGACTTCCAGAACGATAGGCACATAAAAAGAGCCTGCACATTAAGGGGCACCCGCCAACCTGCTGGTGGGGATAGCTCCTTGTTGTGCGGGCTCATATTTTTTGCGTTATAGTGCACTTGTTAGATTACGATATAATTTTACCTCACTTCGCACAGATGTGCAACATCTACAACACAAAAGATTGCTCACAAACCTAATTTTTGAAGTAATAGTTTTTCTTTAGTCGTCTGTATCCATCGTCAGATAGAATGATAAGGTCATCGCCTAATTGTGCAAGGTCAGCGGGCTCAATAACAGGCGTTGCTTTTTGTTTCTCTGCTTCTGTTGCAAACAGCGGCTTTTTATTCCCTGCAAGCTTTGAAAAGTACTCTTGTGTCTCAGTGTCCTTGCACCCCAAGACAACCGTTATGGCAAAATTTCCCATCATTGCTTTGCGTTCGTCCTTACCGTAAATCATGTCAAGGTCGCTCAAGCTTTGGGAAATCACAAGAATCCGACAAAAATGCTTCCTCACTTTGCGAAGAGACTCAACAATTTGTAGTTTGCCAAAGGATGCGAATTCGTCCAAACAAAATAGAATCATTTTCTTGTTTTCCTTTGGTCTTGCAGAAAAGTACTCCATCGACTGAGCCGTAATAATACGCAACAGGTCGCCATCAAAATTTTTAACTTTTTCATCGGGAATGTATATATAAATGCTGTTAGTTTCCAGTGTCGCGGGGGCAGATGGATTGCTCATAGCTGGCCGGTTTCCTAAGTGCATTTTTAATTTTCGCATTGGTTGCAAACAGTTTGAGTGCATCGTCTGCTGCCTGTTTGCAACCCGCTGTAATTTTGCTCGCTGGCCCCTGCAAAACTGCTAATGTACATATTGGCGGTTGTATTATCTTGCTTGGCAATATCATTCAGCAGGCTTCGCCAGTCATTAGACAAGAAATGCTCACATATTTTTATGAATTCCCAACCCATGCCGTAGTAGCAAATCAGTGCAGCCGTTATCATTTTTCGGCCGTTTTTGCAAAAGAACACACCTGCCTCACTGTCGTTGGCCTTATCGGGCAGCAGCAGGTAGGCAAGTTGTTCTAACCGTTCCTGCCGCTCTGTATCATCGTCTACAGCGTTGATTGATGCAAACACGTCATAGGGGATACAGTCTTCAGCGGTTGGGTCGTAGACAATTTTATTTGCTGTATGCACATTTGCAGCAATGTCACCCGAAATGTCTACCACCAATGCTGTACCCTCCCAACTGCGCAGAGTTGGAATCAATAGAGCCGATGTCTTTCCAGTTCCGGAAGGCCCGAATACCACTATATGACCTTCTGACTGCTCCGGAGATATGTATAGTAGTCTTTTTGTTATTCTCCCCAATATGATACCATGCGCTTTGTTCCTAGAACGGATAGTAAGCACCCTCTTACCCCAGAGCTTACCGCCCCGGCTGATATAGCCTTTTGCCACTACCACCACCGCCAGAACGACAAGCAGGACGGCAATAACTATGAAAAGGTAGAAATATATCAACAGCAGCATATTTCCATCACCTCCCAAAAATTAAAAGTGCACCATTAAAACACAAGCCGTCCATCTTTTTCACGACTCTCCCCAAAATAGAGCGTCTGGCTACGTTCCTCAAGCCTGCGCTCAATTTCGCGTTCTGACTTCAACTCGGCAACTGTGCGATTGCCGCCTTGCTCGCGCGTGATGCCCGTCATGACACGGGCATCGTCCAGACCGTGTTCGTCCAAGTAGCGCTGCATATCTGGATGTAAATTACGCAACTCACGGCGGGTGAGCACTTCATGCGCACAGATTTTATAACCCTGCTCATGCTTGGGGTCCTCAACGGTCGGTATGAAACAAAAGTGCAGGTGCGGCTGGCCGCCCTCGTCATCATGGACGATGGCCTGCACGACATTTTCCTCGCCATAGCGTTCTGACAAAAAGTCATACACTGTTTCAAAGAACTGGTGTTCCCGCTCCTCCGCCAAGTCTTGCGGTGCTGTTACAATCCAGCCTGCCATCACCTTGACGTCCTCGCGGCCATAGCAATACAACTCACTCTTGCGTTGCAAAAAATTAATCATAATCGGTCATGCCCCGGTCTGGCGACAGCTTATAGTCATAGCATTGCCGCTCCGGGTCAATATCGGGATTGGATGATTTCGCAATTTCGCGCTCATTATGCCGTAATTGGTTGCGGACTGCGCCCGCCGAAAACTTCTTTACACTTGCCACTGCTCATTGCTCCTTTCATCAGTGCTGCGGCACATGGAAAAAGAAAATGGTGCCCCAGACATATCGGCTGTAAGTGCTCGACACAACGACGTCGGTCACTTAGCCGCTATTATCTGCGTCACCATACAAGATATAGCAGTCCCTGCGGGGACTCCTACCGCCCTTGCAGGGCTTATCTTGCCAAAGGACTCTACGCATCGCTACGCACTGCCCGCCCTCTGGACTCCCTGCCGTGATGCCTTGCCATTTTTGGGGCAACCCATCCCGGCATTGGGGGCTGCGGCCCCCTCGCAACATCCGTGCGCTGTTAGCTTACGGGTGTTTCTTCCCCCTGTTGGGATTCCTCACGGATAACTTTTTCTTCGTCTCGCTGCATCTGCTCAAGCATCCGTTCGTTCATACTCGCCATCGCTGCCAGCATCACCTCTTCTGGGCGAAGGGCGCTGATGTCTAGCTCCGGCACGGTATTAACCGTACACTCTTGCGTGCATGGGTCGTAGGTCGTATCCATAATTGCGCAGACCACACCTCGGTCTGTTATCATCTGGGCGACACCTTCGTAGTGTGCCAGTGCCGCCGCCCCCGCCACCGGATTGGGCGAATGGAAAAAGCTGGATTCCATGAATCCGCACAGGCTCTCCACTTTGATACATTTGTCCATATTATTCACCTTGTCTGCGCATGAAGATACTCGTTGGTGGCCGCGGCCAACTTATGTAAGCTTTCTGCGTCCCAGTCAATAAGTGTAACGCCCGCCGGGGCCTCGATGACCTTGTACTTGTCCGTCACCGGGTCGTAGCTGGTCTTGACAATCCCTTGGACGATGCCCAACTCTGTACTCAGTACCGCATCGCACGTCCAGACCTCTTTTTCGTTGCCGCCCACGCGCTTGCGTTTTGCACCCGTGAACTGCACACATGCCACCTTATACTTCTTCGACATGAAAATCACCTTCTTTCATTTTTCGCCCGCTGTAAAGTGCTGCGGGATATGCCTGTCATGCGCTCAACTTGCTTGTAGCTGTAGGCATCGAGTAAGTCGACAGCGTGCTCAAGCTGCTCATTGCCGTACTTGGGCGGACGGCCATCACGATAGCCCGGCTTGAGTTTTGCAGCGGCTTTGCCGGATTGTGTGCGCTCGATAATCTGCGAGCGCTCAAACTCCGCAATGGCCAGCAACATCGTCGCCATGAGCCTACCCATAGGGCTGTTGTCAATCAAGCCCATATTCAAAATGTGGATTGCCACGTTCTTTTCTCTCAGAGCATCAACATAGGTCAATCCCTCTTTGACAGTGCGGCAAAAGCGGTCCATCTTGCAAACCACCAGAACGTCACCCGCAACTAAGCCATTGCAGAGCGAATCGAACTTAGGACGCTCGTGAGCACCAGATGCCGCCTCTTCCGTGATTTGCGCAGTCGGATATTTTTGCAGTATTTGTGCAGCCTGCTCCTGCAGCGACGTTCCCGGAACCTGTCCCGTTGTTGAGACTCTAACATAGCCGTATACCATCGTATCACCACCTCACTTTTGGGTATAACTTTTGGGTAGAGCAGAACCCGCATTCCTGCGGCCGTCGCAATTTGTGCTCACAAGTTTTAACTTTTGAACACGATAGCGACATTTTTCTTGTCCTCTACTTATAATTCTACGCCATTCGCACGAACGCGCAAGCGCTATATTGGGAAAAAAACAGCCAAAAAAAGAGCCGCGCGGTATTTGCACGGCTCTTCTGGCGGTCACTATAAAAATTCCGGAAACAACGAGTTAATATTATTTGAGGTGGGGTAACGGATTGTTAGCCCACCTCGAATTTTTTGACGCTACTATGAACATATGGTTTGGGAAAGTTTTCGCGTTTTCACCTTGGCACTGAATAAACTATTAAATATCTGACCACGGTTCCCGCGGCAATCCCTTATCCATTCGCTTTGCTTCGTACACTTCTCTAGCCGGAATAGCTTTTGAGTAAATCACATGATTCAATTCGTCTAGCATATCATCATCGAGACCTAGTATCCGAGAAATTTCCGGCGCTTCAATAGCATACATACGGATACCCTCATCCAATAGTGGCATAGTTCCCACCAGAAAGATGTCGGGGATTTCTCTTATTTCAATCATATTGTAGTAAAGTACCATTTTGGGATTTTTGAGTTGTGCATCCAGTCCAATGGCAATACTGCCATCAACATACGTTGTACCTTCCGGGAAAGTCATCTCTTGCGGGTTCCAAATAACCTTGTAGTTACCAGTTTTGAGATACAACTTCAAATTTCGAGCAAGATTCTCGCAAATCGGAACGAGGTTGTGAGAGTCCTTGCTATGTGCAGCACGGGCAAACTCACCAACAATTTTGTCGCCGTTTTTCTCAAGGAAGTCTCCGTAAATTTTCTTTCCCTTGTGAAATGTCGGCGGGTATCCAATGCGTAATACGACATTCAACTCAGGCGTCTCGTCCCATGTGTCAACACAACTCCTCTTATAAAGCAGCGTCAGATACGGGATACCAAATGCCGGTTCATGGTAGCAAGCGCTACATTTTGCGCCATCAATGGCAACAAATCCACCGTAATTGAATTCGTTTTCTTCCACTGAAAATTGAATAGGTTGAATGCCAATAATTGTATAAGTCATATTCTACCTTCCTTTTTACGGTACTTTGTCGATTTATCTCTTTTCTGCATTATACCGCGCAACATCATTTCATCTCAAGCTTGCAAGCGTTTGTTTTCAATAAATTCACAATTTCTGATTTTCCTTGTTATTAAAGTGTAGTTTACAAAACTATGTTATTGTCTCTCGTAGCTTTTTTCTTATATCACAATTCCCGATTCGCACATTTTGGCAAAAGAAAAAGGAGGCTCCGGGTGGAGTCTCCTTTTGTTGTTTGTCCGAAGGTTCCGTATCAGTCTAATTAAGGGTATTACTTAACCTCCGACGCTTGGTGTACATGTTTTAATAGCAGTTTGCTTCGCAGGAACCGCCTTCGCCATTAGAGCTATATAGTGATAGGTAATAATTCTAAGCAAACAACATATTTGCGCAAAATTCGTGATTGACCAAGTGTATATTGCGTGATATACCAGATGCCAGTAAACACATCTCTTATGTGCCAGATGTTGTTTGCTTGCCGCGTAGCTGGTCTCTTCAGCTATGCGGTTTTCTTTATTTTCCCCCACTTCACACCGTGCGTGCGATTTTCACCGCACACGGCGTTCCATCGACGAATTCTCGCCGACTTGAGGCCATCACTCCGGTACTCATTACAAATACCATCGTCGCTGCGACCTCTGCTTTTCAGCACCGGTTTGGCTGCTTATTGTTCTTCGTCAGCCTACATCTTTGTTGAAGATGTCCGATACCTTTCCTCGTTCCGATAACCCTATCCGTTACCATACACCTTTAGGTGCCTGCTATGGGACCGATGACTTCTTTGACAGCCTTTCGTACGCAAGTCCTTACTTAGCTGTATCATCGACATGCATCACTGCATGGACTGTATCCCTTTACTTCGCAGGTTCGTCAGACCGAAGCGGTCATACTCACCGTGGGTGTTTTATGGACCACCGGCATATCAGTTGGCTGCTTGAGTCAACCTTCTGCCGACTTCACCGAGCTTCGTACGGTTAAGCTTTCGCTTTCTACCGCACGTCGGAGTTTATGGTGGATGTTTTCATCCATCGGGTTATCAGTTCTCCTGCAGTTTATTACTGCAGTGCGTAACCTTTTGCGTTACGAACGAGTCGCACCTTGCGTCCAGTCAATGCCAGAGGACTGACCAAAACTGTCTTCCGGCTTTGACCCATCATCGAAGTCCCATCCGCTCGAACCGCCACTCGGCTGAGAAGGCTCAGCAGGAGCAGGTGCGGGGTCTGGAGCCGGTGCCGGTGCGGGTGCCGGGTCGGGTGCAGGCGCCGGTGCAGGAGCAGGAGCGCTGGGCGTTACCGCCTGTGCGGGTGCTGTGTAGCTCGGAACAGTGGATGCGCCAGCAGAGGTGCTGCCGGAGTAGTTGTTCTTCGTGGTCGTAGCAGCCTTCTTCTGCTGGACCGTGAGCTCATAATCTGCGCTCACGCTGCTGTCATCCTCGCTGGTAGCGGTGATGGTAGCATTCCCAACAGCGACTGCAGTAACCTTCCCAGTCTCATCGACGGTAGCTACGCTTTCATCGCTGGAGGACCAAGTGACTGCCGGGTTGGTAGCCTCTTCCGGCGCTACGGTAGCCGTGATGGTCACCGTGTTGCCAACATTGAGGATGCCTTCGGTCTTGTCGAGGGTAATACCCTCCACCTTAGTGGTGACAGTTACCTTGGTGGTGGCGCTCAAACCATCGGGCACAACGCCGAATGCGGAGTCGAGATTGTCCAGCACCGTGACAGTTTCGGAATCTGCGGTGGTTTCGGAATTTTCGCCTTCCGTGGGCGTTTCCTCATCCGTTACAACTGCAGCAGCTTCCTGTGTAGCTGTCTCGGCTGTTGCAGGAGCATCTGCAACAACATAGGTCGTGATGGTGCATTCGCCGTCAGCGACTGCCGTGACAAGACCATTCTCGTCTACGGTAGCTACGCTTTCATCGCTGGAGGTATATGCCAGCTTTACCTCAGTCGCGTCTTCCGGCACAATCTTGGCATCCAAATTCTTGGAATTCTCGCCATTCGTGACAAGCTCCAAGGCTTCGGGTGCTTCCACACCGGTGGGCGTGATGACGACCTTCACATGAGTAGTGGAGGAAATGTTCACATCCTTTGCGGAAGCCGTGACATCAGCCTCACCTGCACCGACTGCAGTGATGAGACCGGTGGCATCGACCGTGACGACCTCTTCATCGGAGGAGGTCCACTCGATGGTGAGCTTCGAGGCAGCCTCGGCAATCTTTTCCTGCTCGGCTTTATCGTCCGTGCCGTACTCGATTTCCAGCTGCTGCGTCTCACCCTTTTCCATCACTACATTCGGAGGCAATCCGATGGAGTTGATGTCAACACCGCATCCAACCAGCGACAGTGCCATTGCTGCGGCGGCAATGACCATCGACATGATTTTCTTCTTCATATTCAATTTTCTCCTTCCCGGCGTCTGGTGCCGAGGCAACATAATTGTGATAGGTTCAGCCGACTCTATGCAGCTTTGGATGCCTCAACACTTTTTGCAGGTTTTTTACGGTTTTACTGTTCGATTGGCTCCGCTCCTGTCATATATTGACATAGTGCGTTATAGACTTTTTTCTGCACGCCCTCGTCCCATCGGTCATAGCCGCTATCGGGATAAGTGACGTCCTGCACATATTCTAGCTGCCATTGGGAGACGGGCGCTCCGCTCTGAATGCGTATAAGCGTTGGGACGCTTATACGTTGCTCACCTACGGGGATTTCGTTGCCTGCCGGGTCCTTAACGATGTAGTCGTGCGTGTATCCGTCCAGCCATATGAGCAGTTCAGCATAGCCTTCTCCGGCTGGCTTGGTCTGCACTGGTGCGTTTGCTACGCGGTCATAAATGTAGGTGTCGCGGTACTCGCTAAGTTCGCAATAATATAGTTCCGTTCCTGTATCTTTAGCAGCTTTCAGCAGTTCTGGCATTAGGTTTCTGCAAAACGGGCAGGCGGGGTAGGCAAGTACAAGTATGCCTTCTTGCAGGTTGCAGGCTTCTTTAGCTGTGACTATCTGTATTTTGTCGTAAGCAGGTAATGTGATTTCCTGCAAAGTATGCTTTCCGTTGGCAGCTTTACCGTTGTAACTCTCATACTTACGCTTAATCGTCATTCCCGGAGATGTCGCCCACAATAGCACACCGCCCGTGATAATCACCGCCGCGAACCCCATTACTGCCGCGCGGATTTGTTTATTCATAAGCTCGCCCCCTTCCTCGTTGGGCTTATTATATCACCCATTTCGCAAAAAGAAAAGACCATATACGGTCGTTCTGAATATTCTCTCTCGCCTATACTGGTTATAGACCATATATGGGCGGGAGGGCAAGCAACATGAACACGCAAGAGCTGGTAGCGCTGCGCATACAGCAGTTGTGTGCGGAGCACGGATATAATTTGCATCAACTTGCGCGTTCCTGCGGCGTCCCGCCCTCGACCGTCAAAAATATAATCCACGGCGGCAGCAAAAATCCCGGCATCGTCACGATTAAGCTGCTGTGTGATGGATTAGGAATTTCGCTTTACGAATTTTTCAATACAGCGGATTTCAAACAACTTGAGCAAGAGATGAAGTGAGCATCGGTTTCGACCGATGCTTTTTTGTTTGGAAATGAGGAACGGACCGCTGCGGCGGGACGGGGAAGCGTGGCCCTGCCGCTCAAAAAAGTATATAAGCCCACACCCTTTAGTCAACAAACTTTCACGGCATATTCTCGCATTTTAGCGTAGAATGCTGCGATATTCCATGATTTGTTGACACAGGGGTGTGGGCTTTACTTTTTCTTTTCGCCGGCAGGGGCCAAACCTGCAAACCGCTTTTGCGGGGATTAAAAGTAAACTTTTAAGACGAAAGGAAAACGAAAATGAAACAAACGATTAAAACAAGCCGCGTAGCGGGACAACTCGAAAAAATGTTTCGACTTTTGAACGCTCACTTTTTTGATGGCGCGTTGCCGGAAGTTGTTATCAGCCTTAAAAAGACCGTTGGAGCATACGGACATTTTACGTGCGGCAAGGTCTGGCAAGCGGGCGACGAGCGGCGATATGAAATCAACATTAGTTCAGCGACGCTCAATCGCCCAATCGAGGAAACTTGCGCCACGCTTTTGCACGAAATGTGCCACCTTGCCTGCGCAGTTGGTTACGGCTCAAATATCCTCGACGCGAACGGCAACCCCGAACCCATCAAGGACACCAGCAATAACGGCGTGTATCACAACAAAAGATTTAAGTCAATGGCCGAGGCGCACGGGCTGGAAGTGGAGCACCACCCCAAATACGGTTGGACAATTACCAGCCCCGGAGTTGACCTGCTGGATTTCATCGAGCAACAGGGCTGGCAGGACTTGCAGATGGTCGAGGGTGTTTCCCTGCTGGATGTGCTCGGGACGCTCCCCAAGGGCGGGAGCAGAACCAAAAAGCCCAGTAGCACCCGCAAATACATTTGCCCCAAATGCGGGAACAGTTGCCGAGCGACCAAGGTCATCAACATAATATGCGGGGACTGTATGGCACAAATGAAACCCGCAGAATAACACAATTGACAGAGAGTGCGGTCGAGTGAGATTAGACCATTCTTTGAATTGTGTCTTTTAAGGAGGTTTTACCATGAATACACATTTTATGAATGCCCATACGACCCGGACACAAGGGGCTTTGCCGTGCGGCGAGCGTCCAGAATGTACAATGTGCGATTGGTGCCATTTTGCCACCTACAAAGCGCCCAATTGTGCAAATTCAAAATTGAATGTGCACTTATAAATGTTACAATTTGCTGGATGATATTGACCGACCGGAAAGCTGTATGGTACTATATCCAAGGGCAAATCGAAAAAAGACAAAAGGACAACACAGAAATCAAAAACGCAGGCCCCTCCGCCTAACGGCTCCGGGGCCTGCTTCTTGGTTTTTTACGCAGTCTTTTCCAAGCCGCCCCGTGCCCGGCTACCGCAGAAAAATCTAAGCAATATCGCAGAACTTTTTTTTGTCGTGCCGGACGAG
>ENA-OQES01000461-OQES01000461.1-human-gut-metagenome-genome-assembly--contig:-NODE-461-length-17407-cov-3.491088_pt1 | contig 17407 bp, 14 predicted proteins | sample MGYA00242798_ERZ504641 | MGnify/ENA primary metagenome ERZ504641 (study PRJEB26092, sample SAMD00036327) | human gut metagenome | host: Homo sapiens | study: EMG produced TPA metagenomics assembly of... | reverse complement strand
GTCCAGACCACTTCCGCTCAGACCATCGTTGATACATCAAGCCCTCTGAGACTCCCATCGTCTTCATCAACCGTGAGCCCGACAAGAGCGTTCTGGACTCCTACGCAGACAAGTGCTGCTACGTTGGCGCTGACGCACGTCAAGTCCGGTACTTATCAGGGCGAGCTGATCCTCGACACCGAGAACAAGGGCGACATCAACGGCGACGGCAAGATCACCTACATCATGTGCAAGGGCGATCCCGAGAACATCGATGCTCAGTACCGCACCGAGTACTCCATCAAGGCTCTGACCGACGCCGGCAAGGAAGTCGAGTGCCTGTACGAGTACCTGGACAACTGGGATCAGACCACCGCACAGCAGGACGTCGCAAACGCTCTGGCACAGTACGGCGAGAAGATCGAAGTCGTCTTCTGCAACAACGATGCAATGGCACTGGGCGCTCTGCAGTCCCTGCAGCAGGCTGGCCGTACCGTCGGCAAGGACGTCTATCTGGTCGGTGTTGACGCACTGAGCGAGGCTGTCCAGAATGTCGTCGATGGCAACATGACCGGCACCGTTCTGAACGATGACGTGGGCCAGGCTACCGCCGCCGCAGCTGCTACCAAGCTGTACGTCGAGGGCAGCAAGGTCGAGCAGTACTACTGGGTCGACTACGTCAAGGTCACCAAGGAGAACGCTGCACAGTACATCAAGTAAGCAGCCGAAACCCTATCGTTGCAAGGTGCGCAGTGAACCAATAAGGCTTAATTAAAAGCTTAAAAAAAGCGCGTGCGTGCGAGAAAATATCTCCGCGCACGCGCCTTGTTTTAAGAGCCCGCCGGCGAAAAAACGCACTTTCCAAGACCCAAAGACAAGGAGGCTCTGAGGAATGTCAGAATACCGTCTGGTAATGAAAGGCGTGGTAAAGACCTTCCCCGGCGTGAAAGCGCTGGACCACGCGCAGTTGGAGCTCCGCCCCGGCAAAGTCATGGCCCTGATGGGCGAGAACGGTGCCGGTAAGTCCACCCTGATGAAATGTATGTTCGGCATTTACAAGATGGACGAGGGCGAGATCGAGTACGAAGGCGAAAAGGTCAACATCCCCACCCCGCTGGATGCACTGAACCGCGGCATCGCGATGGTGCATCAGGAGCTGCAGCCTATCCCGGCCCGTACTGTGGCCGAGAACATCTGGCTGGGCCGCTACCCCACCAAGAAGGCTGGCCCCATCACCATCGTGGACCATGCCAAGATGTACAAAGATACCGATGAACTGCTGAAAAAGCTCAAGCTGGATATCAAGTCCCACGCAAAGCTGGGTACACTGAGCATCGCACAGATGCAGATGGTGGAAATTGCAAAGGCTGTTTCCGCAAACTGCAAGGTGCTGATCCTGGACGAGCCGACTTCCTCGCTGACTGCGAACGAAGTCGAGTCCCTGTTCCGCATCATGAATGAGCTGAAGGAGCAGGGCGTTGCTCTGGTCTACATCAGCCATAAGATGGACGAGATCAAGGTTATTGCCGACGAAGTCACCATCATGCGTGACGGTCATTATATCGGTAAGTGGGACGTCGCCAACATGACCAAAGAGGAGATCATCGCCAAGATGGTCGGTCGCGAACTGTCCAACCTGTATCCTCCGCTGGAGAACCACCCCTCCGACGAGATCATGATGAAGGTGGAAGACTTCACCTCCATCCATCCGCGCTCTTTCCGCCACTGCAGCTTCGAGCTGAAGAAGGGCGAAATTCTGGGCGTGGCCGGCCTGGTGGGCGCACAGCGCACCGAGCTGATGGAAGGCATCTTCGGCCTGCGCGCACACACCTCCGGTAAGGTGTGGATCAAGGGTCAGGAAGTCGCCATCAAGCAGCCCCGCGACGCCATCCAGCACAGCGTGGCTCTGCTGACCGAGGACCGCCGCGCCACCGGCATCATGGGCGTGCTGAGCGTGGCCGATAACATCTCCATCGCCTCTCTGGACGCCCTGCGCAAGGGTCCCATCATGCTGGACGACAAGAAGATCCTCGAGCTGGTGGCTACCAACAAAGAGAAGATGGCCATCAAGGTCCCCAGCCCCAAAACGGCGATCAAGAGCCTTTCCGGCGGCAACCAGCAGAAGGTGCTGATCGCCCGCTGGCTGGCCAACAACCCCGATGTCCTCATTCTGGACGAGCCCACCCGAGGCATCGACGTCGGCGCAAAATATGAGATCTACTGCATCATCGCCGACCTGGCCAAGCAGGGCAAGAGCATCATCATGATCTCCTCCGAAATGAGCGAGATCATCGGTATGTCCAACCGCGTCATGGTCATGTGCGATGGCCGCATCACCGGCTTCATCGACGGCAAGGACGCGACCCAGGAGAACATCATGGAGCTGGCTACCCAGTTTGAGACCGCGCCCGAAACGGCAGCGGCCAATCAGTAAACAAGGAGGCTGTCTATTGTGGAAGCTACCAAGAAATTAACGGGTAAATCCGTAAAGAAATGGCTGGGCAACAACGCCATTATCGTTCTGATGCTGCTCGTCTCTCTGTTCGTCGGCATCATCCATCCGAACCTTTTTTGCACCTGCAAACCTGATCAACCTGTTCAAGAACGTGTCCATCCGCTACATCATCGCGCTGGGCATCTCCGGCTGTCTGATCACCACCGGCAACGACCTGTCCGCAGGCCGTCTGGCTGGTTTTGCCGCCTGCCTGGCCTGCATCTTTGCGCAGACCGAGGGCGCTGCCGGTAAGTTCTACCCCAACATGCCCACTCTGCCCACCCCTGTGGTGTTCATTCTGGTCATTGCCATCTGCGCCATCGTGGGTCTGTGCAACGGTCTGGTCGTTTCTTACCTGAAGGTCCAGCCCTTTATCGCTACTCTGGGTATGCAGCAGGTGGTCTACGGTATCTGCCTGGTCTACACCGGCGGTACCCCCATCGGCTCCCTGAACAAGGACTTCACCTCTCTGGCCTCCAACACCATCCTGAAGGTCCCCGTGCTGATCTGGATCGCCCTGATCGTGGCTGTCTGCTTCTGGTTCCTGTACAACAAGACCCGTCACGGCAAGTACATGTACGCCATCGGCGGCAACGAGGCTGCTGCTGAGGTGGCCGGTGTCAACGTTTACGCCACCAAGATCCGCATCTACATCCTGGCCTCCTGCATGTTCGGTCTGGCAGGCTGCCTGCTGGCTGCAAAGTCCGGCGGCGCATCCGTCAACACTGCACAGGGCTACGAGCTGGATGCCATTGCAGCTTCCACCATCGGCGGCGTTTCCACCACCGGCGGTGTCGGCACCGTGCCCGGCATTCTGGTCGGCGTTCTGGTCTTTGAGCTGATGAAGGTCGCTCTGCAGTTCATGAACGTCAACTCCTCTTACACCTATATCGTCCAGGGCCTTGTCATCATTGTGGCTGTGGCCATCGATATCCGTAAGTACCTGGCAAAGAAGTAACTCCCCATTCGCATACAGAGAAGCCCCCCGCCGGGAGAACCGACGGGGGGCTTCTGCTGTTATTTTCCCAGCTGCCGCTGCTGCAGGCGGTATTGGCGGGGTGTCAGACCCTCCTGCTCTCCGCGTTTTCTCGCCCACTCTCCGAAAAAAGTTGGAGAACTTTTTCTTTTTCGTTAGATTGCACAAGAACTTGCCTCCTTGTTTGGCGGTTACGTTGAATTTGTGAACGTTCTTTGAATTTTGATATTTTCCTTCGATTTATTATTACACAGCTTCCGGGGAAGTGGTATACTACAAGCCAGAAATCAGTGCTGTTAAGTTCGGAAAACAAAGATCGTTGAATGAGGTGTGTCTTATGAGCGTTTACGAAAAAATTTCCGGTTTTGCGGATGAGATCAGCCAGGACTTTGACCAGCAGCTCAAAACTGTGACGGATCTGGGGATGAAGTATATCTGCATCCGCAGCGCCGAGCACAAGGGTATTGCCGATTACACCCCAGAGGAAGTACGCACGGTTCTTCTGCCAAAGCTGCGGGCCGCAGGCGTGGGCGTTTCCAGCCTGGGTACGGCCATCGGCAAGGTGGAGGTGGACGATGAAGAGGGCTTTGCCAAGCAGCTGGAACAGCTGGAAACACTCTGCGAAACGGCCAAGCTCCTGGACTGCTCCTTCATCCGGATGTTCAGCTTCCTCATCCCCAAGGATGCCGATGCAGACAGCTATACCGATGTGGTGCTGGATAAGCTGCGTCAGTTTATCCGGATCGCGGAGAAGCATGACATTGTCCTGCTCCATGAAAACGAGAAGGGCATCTACGGAGACACCGGTGCCCGCTGCAAATTGCTGTTCGACCGGCTGGCCTGCCCCCACTTCAAGGCGGCGTTCGATTTTGCCAACTTTGTTCAGTGTGAGCAGGACACCGCGGAGTGCTGGGAATTGCTCCATGACCAGATCGTTTATATCCACATCAAGGATGCTCTGCCCGGCTGCCTGCTGAATGTGCCCGCAGGCACCGGCCTTGGCAAGATCCCTGAGCTGCTTCACCGGGCTTTCTGCGAGGAGGGCTACCACGGCTTCCTGACACTGGAGCCCCATCTGGCGATGTTTGATTTCTTTGCACCAGGAGCAAAAGGCGGTGAGAGCCAGAAGCTCCAATTTGAGAATAACCCGATCGTCGAAAAGATGAAGTCCGAGATGGCCGAGCCGGGCCGCCCCAAGGACGGCGCAGAAGCTTACGCCACCCAGTATCATGCACTGGTCGAGATCCTGAATCCCATTCTCAATTGATATCCACTCTCTGTTTACCCATAAACTGCCACAGCAGAAGCCCCCTGCCGGGAGAACCGGCGGGGGCTTCTGCTATTTACGGCTAAAAAAGCTGGGCCAGATGCAGCCAGCAGCTTTTCATTTGGAATAGGGCAATATTTTGCGGCTTGTCAGTCACTGGCAGGCCGCTTTTTTCTTTGTCAAAGGCAGTTTCGTGGAAATGACCGAAAGAGGAACCCTGATTTGTGAATATTGACAAAAGTTTTCAAGTACTTGGTAATTTAATTGATGGGGGGGGTATAATGAAATGACAAGAAATTCCTTTGAGAACAAAGCACTCAGCAACCTGGCTGAGACCTGCAATGCGGAAAATGGAACCTACAGGGGAGGTGACAGTGCGGTAGGAATCTGGAGGGTTCCTTGCGGGGAATCCGTTGCAAAAATGCAAATAGCGATGAAAGGAATGAAGAAAGTTGAAACAGAAAAGTCAGAACCGGTTTTTGGCGGCCCTGCTGGCAGTGGCAATGATGCTTCAGATGCTTCCCATGCTGGCTTTTGCGGATGGCGCACCCGGCACCGGAGAAACGTATAAAGCATGGATCGGCGAACAGGGCTATCCGTCTCTGGAAGCTGCTGTAACGGCAGCCGGGGACGGGGCTACCATCACCCTTGGCGAGGGCAGTTATACACTGTACAAAAAAATCAGAGACAATCAAAAGCCCAAGGGAAAAGACCTGACCTTTGTGGGGCAGGGGTCTGATAAAACGACCTGGTATATCGGTGCTGAGGTGCCGGACCCGAATCTTTTGGGCACAGAGTATAACGGCGATTACAGCTTTGATGGTGCCAAAACAGTTACCTTCAAAAATATGACGCTTCGCTCCGGCACGGTAGATTATCTGGGCTTCATCCGTATTGACAATACAGTGGTAGAAGACTGCGTCATCAACGGAAAGACAGACTATTGGGGCTATACCAGTGCAGAGTTTAACGATACGACCTTCAATGCACCAAGCTCTAATTATGCACTCTGGACGTATTGCTCCCCGATCATGACATTTAATAACTGCACCTTCAATGCGAACGGAAAAGTGATCAATGTTTACACGGATGCCGGTGCAGGAGACCATAACATCACGGTTAACTTTAACAACTGCACCGTGAATTCCAACTTCCAGTCCTATGTATCAATGTTCAGTAACAATAAAACTGCGCTGAACATCAACGACAGCAACATGGGCAGCTATAAGTACATCATCAATATCAATGATCCCAAGACCATTACTGCAGCCCGGGATAAAACGACCTGTTCGCAGATGTTTGGCTATGGCGGTAAAGCAGCTACTAACAACAAGGGTAAAACAGATGTACATCTGAACGGTGAGCTGGTCTGGACAAACGGCGAGATGCAGACGCACTCCTATACCGATGGTGAGCATGACAATGCTTTTACCACCAGCTATTCGGAGTGGGAAACAATCGATGCACGAAATGAGTGGCGGGATGTAACGAAGACCTGCGATTACTGCGGCTGGTCGGAAACACAGAAGGAAATTGCCAGTGTATACCGCCTCCAGTACAACCTGAATGAAGGCGTTGGCGACGAAAATGCCAATTACAACGATGCTTTTTCCCATGAAAATGAGAGCGTGACGCTTGCAGCGGCTCCCACACGAGAAGGCTACCAGTTTGCTGGATGGCTGAGCCTTAACGGTAAGCTCTATAAAGCCGGGAGTGAGCTTGTCCTGACGGGTGATGAAGTGTTTACGGCACAGTGGAAGAAGGATGAGCCTGTCGTCAATCATACCCTGACCGTGACCGGCGGCACCTTTGCTGTGAAAAACGGCGATATTGATGTGACCGATACACTGGAAACCAGCACCGACGAGGCCAGCGGCAAGCAGACCTGCCTTGTGCCGGATGGTGCAGAAGTCACCGTGACGCTGGACCAGACGAAGGTTCCCGAGGGTATGGTGTTTGATCTCTGGTCTACCGGCAATTTTGACCTGCCGCTGGATCAGGATTACAAGGCTGAGGCCATTACCTTTACCATGAATGGTGATGTGGATGTGGCTGCACAGTACCGCAGCGCTGACATTGAGGATGGTTCTGATGTTGTTGGCCCCATCATTGTCGGTACGGCTGTTGTGGCTGGCGGCGCACTGGTCGGCTACACGCTGGGCACCGATTTTGTGGGCAAGATGTGGGGTCTGCCTTACTTCCCCAGCAACCGCAGTGCTCTTGCAATGATGCTGTGGGAGGATGCAGGCAAGCCTATGCCGGAATCTGAGATCCTCTACCCCGATGTTGGCCAGGAAGAACAGGATATGGATCTGCAGCATGCTGCCCGCTGGGCCATGGAGCACGAACTCCTGCCTGACCTGAACGATCAGGATACAGAGCTGCCCCCTGAACAGGTGAAGTTCTATCCGGACAACATGGTTACCAAGATCAGCGTGTTGCGTGCTTGGAAGAAGGCACAGGACCTCAAGCAGAATGCGCAGTAAAATTTGACATCCTCTGATATATCCCAAACACAGCAGGAGCGCCCCGCCGGGTCATACCGGCAGAGCGCTCCTGTTGTGTTTCTGTTAAGCTTCAGGAAAGGGGAACACACCCCACTCAGCGGCCCACGATGAGGTCGCGGCGGCAGCGCAGGCCGACCGTCAGGAAAGCGCTGTTGCCCAGCTGCCGGAGCACCACCCGCTGGGTGTCGGTCTGGCCCTCGCACAGCAGGGAAAGGTTCAGGGTGGTGGAACCCTTTTCGGTGGTGAGCACCAGCGTGGATACGCCCTGATTCATCAGAGTCTTCATGTCCTGAATGGTGGTGCGGAAGGTGGCGGCGCAGTCCGGCACGTCCAGCGTCAGGACCCGGCCCTCCTGCCGGGCGGTGTAAAGGACCTGACGGCCCAGCAGACCCTTGACGGTGTACCGGGCTTCGGTGGTCTTTGCCTCGTCAGCGGAGATCAGCATGATGTCGCCCTGAATGGGGTCACCCTCCGGTGCGCCGTAGCCGCCGTAGGCGGGGTCGGTCTCGCCCACGGCAACGTCGCCGCTGTGCAGCGCGATCTCACCCTGAAGCATCACGCTTTCATCCTGCGGGGGCAGGTAGCCTGCAACAACGGTGTCATCGGCGGCAGCGGCAGCGGCAGGCTCCTCGGCAAATGCGCCGACGCTCATGGGGATGGCAAGGGACAGCACCAGGGCTGCGGCAATGGCCTGACGGCCCAGCATTGTATTCAGAATCTTCATAGGAAATATACCTCCTGTACTATGGACGAAAAACCGCCCGTTCTGTAATGAATACGGAACGGGCGGCTCGTTTATTGCAGGGGGGTAAAAATTATTCTTCCCGGTTCAGGATCTCCATGAATTCGTCGCCGGTGATGGTCTCCTTCTGGTACAGATACTGAGCCAGCTCATCCAGCTTTGCGCGGTTGTCGGTCAGGATCTGCACAGCCTTGGCGTGCTGGGCCTTGACCAGCTCCACCACCTTCTGGTCGATCTCGCACTGGGTCTGGGCAGAGCAGGCAAGAGAAGTGTCGCCGCCCAGATACTGGTTGTTGACGGTCTCCAGTGCCACCATGTCAAATTCATCGCTCATGCCGTAGCGGGTCAGCATGGCGCGGGCCAGCTTGGTGGCCTGCTCGATATCATTGGAAGCGCCGGTGGTGATGGAGTGGAACACCACTTCTTCGGCGGCACGCCCGCCGGTGAGGGTGGCGATCTTGTTTTCCAGCTCCTCCTTGTTCATCAGGTAGTGGTTGCCCTCGTCCACCTGCATGGTGTAACCCAGAGCACCCGAGGTGCGGGGGAATGATGGTGATCTTCTGCACGGGGGTCGGAGTGGGTCTGCTTGGCGGCGACCAGAGCGTGGCCGATCTCATGGTAGGCTACGATGCACTTTTCGTGATCGGTCAGGATGGAGTTCTTTTTCTGGTAGCCTGCAATGACCACCTCGATGCTCTCTTCCAGGTCAGACTGGGTCACGCTCTTGCGGCCCGCGCGGACGGCCCGCAGCGCGGCCTCGTTGACGATGTTGGCCAGCTCGGCACCGGACGCGCCGGAGGCCATCCGGGCCACGGTGGTAAAGTCGATGCCCGGGGCCAGCGCGACCTTCTTAGCGTGGACCTTCAGGATCTCCTCGCGGCCCTTGAGGTCGGGCAGCTCCACGGGCACCCTGCGGTCAAAGCGGCCGGGGCGGGTCAGGGCAGGGTCAAGGGATTCGGGACGGTTGGTGGCGGCCAGAATGATGACACCGGTGTTGCCCTCAAAGCCATCCATCTCGGTCAGCAGCTGGTTCAGGGTCTGCTCACGCTCATCGTTGCCGCCGTACTGGCCACCGCTGCGCTTTTGGCCAATGGCATCGATCTCATCAATAAACACGATGCAGGGTGCTTTCTCCTTGGCCTGCTTGAACAGGTCGCGTACCTTGGAGGCACCCATGCCCACGAACATCTCCACAAACTCGGAGCCGGAAATGGAGAAGAAGGGCACGTTGGACTCACCGGCCACAGCCTTGGCCAGCATGGTCTTGCCGGTGCCTGGAGGGCCCACCAGCAGGATGCCCTTGGGCATCTTGGCACCAATGCTCTCATACTTGCTGGGGTCGTGCAGATAGTTGACGACTTCCTGTAAGTTTTCCTTGGCCTCGTCTTCACCGGCCACATCCGCAAAGCGGATGCCTGCCGTGGACTGCACATAGACCTTGGCGTTGGATTTGCCCATGCCGCCAAACATCATGGAACCCGGGCCGCCGCCGGCCTTTTCCATCAGCTTTTTGTTCATCTGGTTGCCGATGGCCGAGAACAGGATGATGGGCAGGACGAACCAGATCAAAAAGCTCAGCACCGGCGAGGACTGTTCCACGATCTCGCTGGAGAAGGTGGCTCCCGCATCGTACAGCCGCTCGGTCAGGCCGGTGTCGTTCATCAGGCCGGTCTTGTAGACCTGCGTCTCGTCCTTATCGGTAAAGATGATCTGGTTGGATTCAATGTCCACACGGCCGATGTTCTTTTCCTCGGTCATGGTCATAAAGGTGCCGTAGTCCACCTCTTTGATCTGGCGCTCCTCCATCCACGGCAGCAGCACAAAGTTGAGGAGCAGCAGCATCAGCAGCACGATGGCATAGTAGATCGCCAACGGCTTGCGCGGTGTCTTGACTTCTTTCATAGGATTTCCTCCTTAGTAGGCTTTGTCTCTACCCCAAAGCATAGCACGACTGATTTTAAGAAACCAGCCTTTTGAGGGCTTGTTTCCAAAAACTTCCCAGATTCTTAACAAACCCCGAAGCCTGGCGGGAGGGAAGCGGGGGAATGCCCTAAGCAAGTGTCCGCTGGGGTGGGACCCTGTTGCCGCAGGCAATAGGGCGGGCGATGGAATGGCCTGCAACGACAGCGACCGCCGCCAGTGGCGGATGCAGGGAACTGTTGTTGGGGCCGCGGCCAGCAAGACGCAAGCGTAAGCGATGCGAATGCTGGGAGCCGCAACCCGACTTCACTTGCGTGGGCATCCCCCCGCTTCCCCAGCGCTTTGCGATTCGATACAGAAAGCGCAAAATTTGGAAAATTGTGCCGCGCCTGATGTGAAAATTGTTTCATTTTTGATGTGAGCAAAACTTCTTGACAGCAAATCCGGTGTTTGGTACAATAAGCTCACTTTGAAACACAAAGACCAAATGCGTTGACGGGGAAAAAACGATCTTCTTCTGCTTCAGAGAGCTGCCGGGTGGTGCAAGGCAGTGCGGAGGGTTTCGGTTACTGGCCCCTGAGCGGCAGAGCTGAACGGAGAGTAGGCTCTGACGGATGCCCACCGTTACCGGGGCAGCGATTCGCCGCCAAAAGCTGATCGTGTGAGTGGCTGGCTTTCCAGCAAAGAGAGTGGTACCACGGGTGCTCTGTTAGAAAAAATGACAGGCCCTCGTCTCTCAAGGCTTATCGCCTTGGAGACGAGGGCCTTTTACTTTAATTTTAAATAAGTGTAGGATCTGGAGGAAACGAGAATGATGGACGCAACCAAGTACGCACCGGGATATTACCCTGTCCCTGCCGGTTATGACAGCTGGGTGAAGAAGGATCACATTGAAAAGGCCCCGGCCTGGTGCAGTGTGGATCTGCGCGACGGCAATCAGGCTCTGATCGTGCCCATGAGCCTGGAGGAAAAACTGGAGTTCTTCCAGATGCTGGTAAAGATCGGCTTCAAGGAAATCGAGGTGGGGTTCCCCGCCGCCAGCGATACCGAGTACGAGTTCCTGCGTACCCTGATCGAGAAAAACATGATCCCGGAGGACGTGACCGTGCAGGTGCTGACCCAGTGCCGCGACCACATCATCCGCAAGACCTTTGAGGCCGTCAAGGGTGCCCCCCGCGCGGTCATCCACTTCTATAATTCCACCTCCGTGGCCCAGCGCGAGCAGGTGTTCCACAAGAGCAGGGAAGAGATCAAGAAGATCGCCACCGACGGCGCAAAGCTGGTCAAACAGCTGAGCCAGGAATACGAGGGCAACTTCCTGTTTGAGTACAGCCCCGAGAGCTTTACCGGCACCGAGGTGGACTATGCTGTGGAGGTCTGCAACGCAGTGCTGGATATCATGCAGCCCACCCCTGACCGCCCCATGATCATCAACCTGCCTGTCACGGTGGAAATGAGTATGCCCCATGTTTACGCCAACCAGATCGAGTATTGCGACAAGCACCTCAAGTACCGCGACAGTGTGATCATCTCCACCCATCCCCACAACGACCGCGGCACCGGTGTTGCCTGCGCCGAAATGGCCGTTCTGGCCGGTGCGCAGCGCGTGGAGTGCTGCCTGTTCGGCAACGGTGAGCGCACCGGCAATGTGGATGCCGTGACTCTGGCCATGAATCTGTACAGCCACGGCGTAGACCCCAGACTGGACTTTTCCGATATGCCCGCCATCTGCGCTGCCTACGAGCGCGTGACCCGGATGCACATCTACGAGCGCACCCCCTACGCCGGTCAGCTGGTGTTTGCCGCCTTCTCCGGCAGCCATCAGGATGCCATTGCAAAGGGCATGGCCTACCGCAAGGAGCGGGGCGAGCACCGCTGGACCTGCCCCTACATCCCCATCGACCCCCACGATATCGGCCGCACCTATGATGCCGATGTCATCCGCATCAACAGCCAGAGCGGCAAGGGCGGCATCGGCTTTGTGCTGGAGCAGAACTACGGCTATAATCTGCCCCCCAAGATGCGCGAGGTGCTGGGCTACAAGGTCAAGAGCGTGTCCGACCACAGCCACAAGGAGCTGAGTGCAGGCGAGGTGCTCCGCATCTTCGAGGAGAGCTTCCTCAACCGCGAAAAGCCCCTCCGTGTGGTGGAGGCCCACTTTGCACAGGTCAACGGCATTACCGCCACGGTCACCCTGGACCTGAACGGTCAGCGCAAGGTGGTCACTTCGGTGGGCAATGGTCGTCTGGATGCTGTGGCCAACGCCATCCAGAGCGCCACCGGGATGGATTTCCATCTGGAAAGCTACTCGGAGCACAGCCTGGACGAGGGCAGTACCTCCCGCGCGGCTTCCTATGTGGGCCTTGCCTGGGGCGATTTATCTTGACGCGTACCTGTGAATTTTCAAGCACAATGCCGTCCGTGGCCTTTTCTGCTGACACAGCCTTTTGCTCCACATTTTTCTTCTTGTATGGAACAAGTGTAACAGCTCCGCACGGTGGGATTGTTACCCATGCCTTAACGCCAAACGGTGTCTTCTCAACAAAAACCTCCTCTCCTTCAAAGGTTTTTGCACCGTCTGCAAATGCTTCTGGAAGCTCTACCACCGTCTTTCTCTCAAAACCAAATGAGTTAAAGAGCGTCACATCATTTTCATTTTCTTTTGTTACAAGCTGACTCATATATATATCTGCCTGTTTATTTGCTGTCTCAATTACAACGCCAACAGCTTTCCTTGCTTCCTCGTAAACTCTTCCCATCGAGGAGCCTGGAAGAATATCGTGAAACTGATTTAACAATAATTCCTTCCAAAGAGCATCAGCCTTCTCACTGTCATATACATTTCCCTTACAAAGACCAAATGCTCCCCACATCTCCATCTCGCGAAGTGCAAACTCAGCACGTCTATTATTTTGCTTTACTTTTGCCTGAGAGGTGTAGGTTCCTCTGTGTGCATTAAAATACAGCTCACCTACATAAGTATTGACCGGTCCGCCCGCTTCGTCCATTTTCTTGAAAAAGCTCTTCGGATCAGACAGTTCAACTCTCGGTGCACCCTCAAGATTTTGTTCTCTTTTTGCATACTCAATATCGTCTCTTGTTGGACCACCGCCGCCATCGCCATAGCCAAACGGCAGCAAAAAGGCATCCAGATCCTGAAGCTGACTTCTGTTTTTCCACACTTCTTCAAGTTGCTTAGGATTAGTCTTATAAGTATAGCTTGTCGGAAGAAATGACACAATCCTACTTCCGTCTATGCCTTCCCAGTTAAAGTAATGATACGGGAACTGCTCACCCTCGTTATATGACCAAAAGATCTTCTGGGTTACCAGATAGTTGACCTTGCATCCCTTTAAAATCTGTGGCAATGCCCCTGTGTAGCCAAACGTATCTGGAAGCCACAGCACTTCACTGTCCACATCAAATACGTCCTTATAATACTGCTTTCCATACAGCAGTTGACGAATCAGTGCCTCACCACTTGCCATATTCGTGTCAGGTTCCACCCACATGGCACCCTCTGCAATCCACTGTCCGTTTTTTGACAGCCGCCTTGATTCGCTCAAAAAGTTCCGGATACAGTTTGCGGCACATCTCATACTCTGCTGGCTGGCTCTGAATAAATTTATATTCTGGATATTCCTCAATCAGACGAAGCTGCGCCGCAAATGTACGCGCGGTTTTACGACCGGTTTCCGCAATCGGCCACAGCCAAGCCAAATCCAAATGAGCATTTCCCACTGCATAAAAGACTGGCATTGTCGAACCATTCTCGGCCTCTAGCACTGGCTTTAAAGCTTCACGCGCTTTTTTATAGGACTCAATTCTGGCATCCAGTTCCTGCTCAAAATCAACAATCAATGTAAACTGTTCCAATGCCTTTGCTATTTTTGCCGCTCTAAGGCTTGTCTTGTCAAGCACTTCAAGTAAACGTCCAAGTGTATCTACATCCATAAAAAGTTGGTAAGCATCTTCATTCCAAATTCCGTAAGTGCAGCGTCCTAATGTACGTCTCTTTCCCTCTTCTAATGGGTCTGTATAGGAGCCTGGAAGCACTGGACCTGTCGCACATCCTCCTGTCGGTGCCTCTGGATAATAATGACCAGCATAGACCTCCATCATGATATCAAACTGCTCGTCTCCCTTTGCACAGCGACTTAACACATTGTCTACAATATAATGATGCGGCTCATTAACCCAAGACGCACGGTATGTACCAAAAGCCTTATCATTTACAAACAGTGTTGCCTCACCATCTGGCTTCAAATTCATCACTATACGTTTGCCCTCAGCTTCTTCACTCAGCTGAATGTGTCCCTTCATCCAACAATATTCATATGTATTTCCCCAAGTAAAACCTGGCTTTACCGAAACAAACTGCTCCTTTTTTGCCTCCCCAAGTGAGAGCTGTTCATTTGTGCGAAATGCCTCCCATTGAATCTCACCAAGTGGCTGATAAAAATCATCTTTAAGTGTGCGCACCCAATGACTGATGCGGTCTCTCCATTCGGATTTCATCAATTTACTCATAATATTTCCTTTCTATTGAAAAAAATAATACATTAATACGCAATCATCGGAATACTTTCTGCCTTTTCATCTGTCGGCACCCTTTGTGCCATCCGCAATCTCATACATGGCTTCGCTGCACTGCTTTACATAAGATGCCATATCCTGATATGGACGTGAACAAATGTCAAACAAACCAATGTTATAATTTTCTCCGTCAAAACGCCCCAGAACAAACTGATCATAGCACTGGAAATAGTGGCAGCCAACACCATTTGGATGAGCTGCTACGCGCTCGCAATAATAACGATAGGCTTTTCCACGGTCTTTTTGTGTCAGTACACCCTCAAGTCCTGTTGCTGATAAGCCTGTATCTAGTGCTCCAAAATGAAATTCACCAATCATAATAGGCAGATCTACACCAAGCTCTACAACATGAGATATTGCTTCTGTTGGATCGACTGCATAACAGTTAATGGAAAATACATCAAAATTCTCCCATCCCGTTGCAAGATCTGGATCGGAAATCCATGCCCATCTCATACCAAGAATCATATGATTTGGATCGACTTCTCGGCATGCTTTTGACGGAATCTCAACATAAGCTCGAAGCATCTCTTTTGAGAATGTTTTCTGATCTTCTTTTGCAGCCTCAGATTTAGCTGATGCATCACGAATCGGCTGATACAGATCATCAAAGTCAGTAAACTTCGTGTTCCATGCTGTGTTTAATGCCTCCACTGTCTGATATTTTTCTTTTAAAGCCGCAATCAGCTTTTCCTTACATACAGTGCGCTCTGGATTTGTACAGTACCTCGTCTGCCAGCACCAAATTTATCCACAAATGCCCAACTTGGCTCATTTCTAAGGAAATAGCCGATCATCATCGGATCGTCCTTCCTTGCTGCTAGTGCCTTTGCATTATTTTTCGCGTTTTCTTTATACTCATCACTTAATACATCTGGAAAATCACGGAAAATTTTCTTTTTGTCTCCGGAAATTCTGGAAGTGAAGTTACATATGGTATCGGTGTATTTTCAAAAAAGGGCGCTGATCACTCCAGTTGCCAAGCGTATTCATGCCCATCTGCATCAGCTGTCCTGCCATCATCTTCTTCCATATCTGATACCATTCTTCGCCAAACACGCGATATAAATTGGCACCTGCATAGGAGAACATCTTCGCATTTCTTTTTCTATCCTTAAATACACGGTCTGGTGAAAACATTTCTTCATATGCCTGCTGTTTCTCATCTGGCAGCCAATCCAGCCATTTTTCAATTCCATCAACACGACAGTCCACTGGCACATTCACGCAGTCTGGTCCTGCACTAAAAAACGCATAACCGTCTGGATCTGCAAGCCACCACTTGCCATCTGCCTTATATTTTGTAAAAATCCTGTGCCCTTGGCCAGCTTTTTATTTTTCCAGCCGCCCCATTTTGACCAATTTTCAAATGGATAGCCTTCTTCGCCGTCCTTAACTTGTTTTTCAAGAATGCTCTTTAACGACTCAATATCCTTTGTCTTGCCTGACCATTCCTTTCGCTTATTCTGTCCAAGACTATCGACAAGCTTAACATCCAAAAAGCTGCACATTTTCCGGATATGTATCTGTTAATGCCATGTTGCTGATACGCACGGTAATATCATGAAATACTGGAATAGTCTTCATTTCAATACGTGTAATTTCTTCTGGCACAATTCGTCCGCCATGGCAGACAATCTTAAGCTCACCCGGAAGTGCCTCTGGAAACAACACACCTGCTTTAAACCCACTCCTTATCCAAACAAATCTGTGTTGTAATCTGCGGAAGAATGCCAAAACGAATCGTCATCGTTGGCTCATCATCCTTGCCATACACATACACATTGAAAGCATCACAATGTTCCTCAAGTGTCTCAATCTGAAACATAAAGTAGCGCTCAATTTTTCATTACATCCCACGGCAGCACAATACCCGCTCCATCCTTTGACAGCTTCAATAAAGCACTGTCTTTCTCCTGCTCTAAAAGGGATGCCCCACTTGTTAACATCTTCACGTCAAATGGAATCTTCATCGCCTTTTTCTCTCCCTTTTTCTCTCGTCGAAAATTTTTTCTAGCACCAGATTCATTCTCAATGTTACAAGGTTCACTTTACGCGTTTTTCACTAAAAAAAAGGCAAGGCGTTTTTTCGCCTTGCCAGATGTAAAGTTATTCTAAATTTTATATATTAATTTTTTTCCCTACTTACACCACAACTAATGGCTCCTGTTGGACAAGCCTGCTTACAGCGTCCGCAGCGAATGCACTCTAGGCTGTTTGCGTTTACAACAGGATCTACCTGCATACGACAAACCTTTGCGCATTTTCCACAGCCAACACATTTTTCTTTGTTGACACGATATTTGAAAAAGCGATACTTTGTTGAAAACGGAATAAAATGCCCCAAGCGGACAAATTATATTTGCAGAATGGTCTGTAAATTATAATTGAGAGAATGATTGTTACAACCAAAATCGCATTCTTCCAAACATACAGAGCACCAAGTGCACTGCGCATTGATTTATTTAACAGTGCAAGCGGTATACCGCCCTCAAGCGTTCCAGCTGGACATATAAGCTTGCAAAAATATGGTGAGCCCTGTCCCCATAATGTCCACTAAAAACCATAGGAAGCAAAATAACAAACACAGCAAATATTACATATTTCAGCTTGCGAAGCAGCTTTATGCTCCCTTAAAGGTACGAATTTTTTTTCGGAAATGGGATTTTATTTAACAGATCCTGTATCAGTCCAAATGGACATAAAAAGCCACAGATCAGTCTTCCAAAAATGGCTCCAATAAAATCAAAAGCCAATAACTAATAAGCCATCTTATCAATATTAAACGGTCCGTCCTGAATTGTCGAGATCAAGTGCATCTACTAAATATTCGCCCTGTTTCTGACCTACCTTGTAATTATCAAATGTTGCATAATAAGTAACTGCATCTGAGTTCATAAGCAGACGGTCATAGGAAATAACCGGG
>ENA-OQES01000460-OQES01000460.1-human-gut-metagenome-genome-assembly--contig:-NODE-460-length-17409-cov-3.098484_pt1 | contig 17409 bp, 23 predicted proteins | sample MGYA00242798_ERZ504641 | MGnify/ENA primary metagenome ERZ504641 (study PRJEB26092, sample SAMD00036327) | human gut metagenome | host: Homo sapiens | study: EMG produced TPA metagenomics assembly of... | reverse complement strand
CTGCACCATCGCATAAAATTCATGGGTAACCTGCGCGTCCTTGTCATAGTCGATACTGCATTCCGCAAAAATATCAGTAATCTGCTGCCAAATACGACGCTCACTCGCACGGATGGAACGAACTCTTTTCCAGTAATTCACGGAAGTAATCTTTTCCAAAAACGGATTTTTTCCTTGCTTTAAACGCTCATCGTCCATAGCAAAGCCCTTAATCATATATTCTTTCAGAACACTTGTTGCCCAAATCCTGAACTGGGTCGCTCTGCGAGAATTTACACGATAACCTACAGAAATAATTGCATCCAGATTATAAAAATTTTGTGTTCTTTTTACCTGACGATTTCCCTCTTGCTGAACTATTTCCATTTTGGAAACAGTTGAATCCTGCGTCAATTCTCCGTCGCCATAAATATTAGACAAGTGTTTGGATATAGCCGGAACATCCACATCAAAGAGTTTTGCCATTGAATTTTTGTGTCAGCCAAATTGTTTCATCATGGATGACAGCATTTACTGAAATATCCTCATCAACAGACTGGTACATTAAAAATTGGAATTCTCTACTCATACCCCCACCTCAATATCTGCGATAATCTTGTCAATCTCGTCACGAAGCACCTGTTCACGAGCAACAATTTCTTTTATTTCCGCATTTAACTTCACAATATCAATTTTCTCTCTGGTATCCTCAACTTCAACATATGTAGATACAGACAGATTATAATCATTGCTGGATACTTCCTCATAACTTGCCAGATGTGCAAAATGTTTTACTTCTTCCCTCTTTGTAAACGCATCCACAATATGCTCAATATGCTCTGGTGTCAGTTTATTATTGTTGGTAACCTTCACACACTCATTTGTGGCATCAATAAATAATGTCTTATTATCTGCCTTATTCTTCTTCATGACCTGATACAGGTTGCAATTGAAGTACCAAAAAACAGATTACTCGGCAGCTGAATGATACAATCCACATAGTTGTTATCAACTAAGTACTTACGGATTTTCTGCTCTGCACCTCCACGGTACATAATTCCCGGGAAACATACAATAGCGGCTGTTCCGTTGGATGCAAGCCATGACAGACTATGCATAATAAACGCCATATCTGCTTTACTTTTCGGTGCTAAAACTCCTGCCGGAGCAAAACGTGGGTCGTTGATCAGCAGTGGATTTTCATCCCCCGCCCATTTGATCGAATATGGCGGATTGGACACGATCAGCTCAAATGGCTCATCATCCCCAGTGTTGCGGACTTAATCAAAGTGTCTTTCACATGCAATGTTTGAATTTATCGAATCCTACATCATGCAGAAACATATTGATACGGCAAAGGTTATAGGTTGTGATATTGATTTCCTGTCCATAGAAACCATTACGCACACCTTCCTTACCAAGAATTTTCAAAGATTTCAAGAGCAGACTTCCGCTGCCACAGGCTGGATCGTATACCTTATTGACTTCTGTTTTACCTACAGTACCCAGACGAGTAAGAAGTTCTGATACATCGGCAGGAGTAAAGAACTCACCACCGGACTTACCTGCATTCGATGCATACATAGTCATCAGATACTCGTAGGCATCACCAAAGGCATCAATATCATGGTCTTGTACAGAACCGAGGTTCATATCAGCCACACCGTTTAATAGCCTTACAAGTTTCTCATTTCTTTTAGCAACAGTGGAACCAAGCTTATTGCTGTTTACATCAAAATCAGCAAACAAGCCAGCAAAGTCGCTTTCTGCCTCACTGCCTTGTGAGGATTCCTCGATATGACGGAATACTGCCTCCAACTTTTCATTAAGATGAGCCTTAGCCCATTCCATATCTGCATTACTTTTCTTCTTTATATTAGCGAAGAGTTCACTCGGAAGAATAAAGAATCCTTTTTCTTCTACAAGTCCTTCTCTTGCTTCTTCAGCATCTTCATCTGACATCTGAGCAAAGTCAAAGTCTGTATTTCCGGCTTCGATTTCTCCATTATTAATATAGCTTGTCAGATTTTCTGATATATAACGATAAAACATTGTACCAAGGACATAGTTCTTAAAGTCCCATCCATCGACAGCACCGCGCAGTTCATCTGCGATTGCCCATATGGCACGATGGAGTTCGTCACGTTCCTGTTCTTTCTTTGTATCAACCATTAATTTTTTCCTCCAACTTTATAGTCTAGCCATGCGTCCTCAATATCTGTATATAGGATATCATTCGCATCTCCTTTATCCCTTTCAAAAATATAGCGAAATTATAGCATGAATTTATGATTTTTTTCTACCCTCCGCTCTTTAGTGACTGGAGGAGTTTTTATTTTTCTTTTTAACTGTTACTTAGAGGGATATGAAGTCAGTCTTGATAGAAGTGTTCTTGTAAAATAATCGAAGATTATATAGATTACTACAACAATAAACGCTTGCAAAGAAATCTCGGAATTTTTAACACGAATGGAAAACACAAAATTCACTTGCAAGCTGCATAAAAACTGCCAGCAGATAAATTTTCTGCTGGCAGGAAAAATTTATATTTTTTTCAATTATATACTTGACGTGGAGCAGTTCAGTGCCCCCAACAGCCCCATCGGCATTCTTACTCTTCTACTTCAATCTTACGGATTGTTTTCTTTGCAATCTCATCCTTGATTGCTTCGATGAATTCTCCAAGATCCTTAGAACCTTCATCTCCAAGATATCTGCTTCTTACAGATACTTTCTGCTCTTCCTCTTCCTTCGCTCCAACAATTAAGAGATATGGAACTCTGTTCAGACGAGCCTCACGGATCTTGTATCCCATCTTCTCGGAACGTCCATCTACTGAGCAGCGGATATTAGCTTCTTTAAGCTGTGCTTCCACTTTCGCTGCATAATCATTGTATTTATCAGAAATCGGAATCACACGAACCTGCTCCGGACACAGCCATGTTGGGAACATTCCTGCATATTTCTCGATCAGCCATGCCAGTGTTCTCTCGTAGCATCCCACAGATGTACGGTGGATGATGTACGGACGCTGTTTGTCACCATTCTCATCGATATAGTACATATCAAACTGCTCAGCAAGAAGCGCATCCCACTGGATTGTGATCATTGTGTCTTCCTTACCATATACGTTCTTCGCATTGATATCAACCTTCGGTCCGTAGAATGCTGCTTCTCCGACATCCTCTACGAATGGAATGTTGAGTTCCTGAAGCATTGTACGGATATGACCTTCTGTCTCTTCCCATACCTCCGGTGCTCCAATATATTTCTTAGTATCTGTTGGATCCCATTTAGAAAGGTGATATGTTACATCCTCTTCTACTCCGAGAACCTGCAGACAGTACTGTGCAAGTGCGATACAATCTTTGAACTCTTTTACCATCTGATCTGGTCTTACTACTAAATGTCCCTCAGAGATCGTGAACTGACGAACACGTGTCAGACCATGCATCTCTCCGGAATCCTCGTTACGGAACAGTGTAGATGTCTCACCATAACGAAGTGGCAAATCACGGTAGCTGTGCTGCTCTGCTTTGTATACATAATACTGGAATGGACATGTCATCGGACGAAGAGCAAATACTTCTTTATCTTTCTCCTCATCTCCTAAAACGAACATTCCTTCTTTATAGTGATCCCAGTGTCCGGAAATCTTATAAAGATCGCTCTTTGCCATCAGCGGTGTCTTTGTACGGATATATCCACGTTTTTCCTCTTCATCCTCGATCCAGCGCTGCAGCTCCTGCATTATGATAACACCGTTTGGCATGATCAGCGGAAGTCCCTGTCCGATTACATCTACAGTTGTGAAAAGCTTCATCTCACGTCCAAGTTTGTTATGGTCACGCTTCTTTGCTTCCTCTAACTGTGTCAGATGCTCTTTCAGCTCATCCTTTGTTGCATAAGCTGTACCGTAAATACGTGTCAGCATATGCTTGTTCTCATCACCTCTCCAGTAAGCTCCTGAAGATGATAACAGCTTGAATGCTTTGATTCCCTTTGTGCTCATCAGGTGCGGGCCTGCACATAAGTCAACCCAGTCTCCCTGAGAATAGAAGGAAATCTCTTCTCCTTCCGGAAGATCCTCGATCAGTTCAACCTTGTATGGCTCATTTTCTCTTTGAAAAATGCGATCGCATCCTCTCTTGATTTTGTAAATCTTTCGATCTTTGCGCCTTTTTTGATAATCTTCTTCATTTCTTTTTCGATAGCGTCAAGGTCATCTCTTGAAAATGACTGACATTCGAAATCATAGTAAAATTCCTGTATCAATAGAAGGTCCGATTGCAACCTTTGCCTCTGGGAAAAGTGTCTGAACTGCTTCTGCCATTACATGAGATGCTGTGTGACGAAGTACTGCCAGTCCCTTCTCATCTCTTGCTGTAAGGATATTGAGTTCACAGTCTTTATCAAGAACTGTACGAAGGTCTACAACCTCTCCATCTACTTCTCCTGCACAGGCTGCGCGTGCAAGTCCTTCACTGATGTCAAATGCAACGTCGATTACTGACTTTGCTTCTGAATATTCCTTTTTTTGATCCATCTTTTAATGTAATAATCATTTTCGCTTCCTCCTATTTTCTTCAAGTAACTATGCATGCTTTCATTCGGGGATTCTATGGAAAAAGAAAAGACTCTATCTATCCCCTGCACTCACATGCAAGGGACGGATAAAGTCTGATTATCAATTACTTTACTATCCGCGGTTCCACCCTTTTTGTTTTCAAGATCACAGTAAATATACTGCTTTAAAACCACTTCATTCATGATTATAACGGAATCACCGGACCGGATTGGGGCCACTCAGAGGTAGTCTTCAAATGATTCCTGCTAAGATACTTCCAGCAAATGTATCTCTCTCTGTAACATTCCACATCCTACTCGTCTCGTCATCGTGTTATCGGCTAAGAACTATGTTGCTTTATAATCCTTAACTTCTTCTGACCATCATTATAGCATTCAATCGAGGATTGTCAACGCTATTTTTACAGGTTTTTTCAGTTTTTTAGATGATCTTCCTTTTTTCTTGAAGATCAAAAATACAGATCACGATAATGACAATACTAAGTGCCATTACCGCCGGATATCCATTTTCAAGTCCAGGCATATCTTTAAAGTTCATTCCAAACCATCCCGTGATCAATGTCAGTGGGAAGAAAATCGTAGAAATCACTGTTAAAAACTGCATATTGTTATTCTGTCTATTATCAATCTGAGACTGGTAAGCCTCCTTTACCTGACGGGCATATTCCAACAGATGAGAAGTACGGCTCATCAGACGGTCTGCACGGTCAGTAAGTGTTCCGAAATATTTCAATTGATCATTCAAAAACAATCCATTCTCGTTCTCTTCAAGCTCTTTTGTCAAGTCCATCATCTCATCATAATAGCTTCTCAGATTCAGAAGTTCCCTTCGGATCGGCATCAGTCGGTTCTGGATCGTATCTGTATGATCCTGGGACACATCCTCTTCCATCCGAAGAAGTCTACGCTCATAGGCCACAAGGATCTCCAGATCCCTGCTCATGAATTCTGCTATGTAATTATAGAGGAAACGTTCTTTCGTCTCACCCTGATGCATTCGTTTCCTCTTGATCCTATTAATAAGCCGCTCAGAAAATGTTTCATCATCTACGATAACAACATTATTTTCATTTACAAACATGTACATTCGGTATCTGCTTCCTAATACATCAAGAAGCTTTGGAATGCAGAAAGTTCCTACCATACATTCCTGCTGATTCTCAATCTTACAGAATCCGATCTTCGCAATCTGGATCTCACTTTCATATATGATCCCTACTGTTGCCAATGTCTCCTCCGCATGATTGGAATCTGTGAGGAACACAGCAGGACACTTTTCTTTCTCCCATTCTTCCTGACTGATCTCTGTCAGACGTTCCCCGAATTTATAGATCATTCTATCACCTTATTTTCTGTCTGTTGTACAGCCCCTCCAGCTGATTACTACTGTTCACTGCTGCTTTCGCATAGGCTTCCTGGTAAAGAAGTTCCTGTGAGTTAATTGGCTGTCCCTTACATTCTACCACAGAATAGGCTCCTTTTGCATCCTCCTTTCGCGCTTTTTTGTTATCACTTAACATCAAATCAAAAAGATCCTGCAGACGTTTCTTTAATCGTTCGGAATAAACTGGCGCTGCAACCTCTACACGCTTCACTGTATTTCGTGTCATGAAATCAGCAGATCCGATATAATACTGTGCCTCTTCTCCATTTCCGAAGATATAGATTCTGGAATGTTCCAGGAATCTTCCGACAACACTGATCACATGAATATTCTCTGTCTCACCTTCCACACCTGGGATCAGACAGCAGATACCTCTGACGATCATGTCAATCTTCACACCAGCCTTAGACGCATCGATTAATTTATCAATGATACGCTTATCTGTCAGAGAATTCATTTTCAGGCCGATGTATGCAGTCTCTCCATTTTTCTGTTTCTGGATCTGTTCCTCGATTTTCTCGATCACTTTAGACTGAAGGCATTTTGGTGCAACGAGTAAATGTTCCATATCTTCAACTACTTCACCTTTAGCCAGTGCCTGGAAAACTCTTGCGGCATCCATTCCAATCTGCTCATTCGCTGTCATAAGAGAGAGGTCTGTATAAAGTCTTGCGGTCTTCTCGTTGTAGTTTCCTGTTCCGATCTGTGTGATGTACTGGATTCCATTTTCCCCTCTGCGTGTGATCAGGCACAGCTTGGAGTGTACTTTATAATGCTCCAGTCCGTAGATGATCTGGCATCCGGCCTCTTCGAGCATTCTGGACCAGCGGATATTATTCTCCTCATCAAAACGTGCACGAAGCTCTACGAGAACAACTACTTCTTTTCCATTCTCTGCCGCCTCGCAAAGTGCCTCGATGACCTTACTCTGTTTTGCCAGTCGGTACAATGTCATCTTAATGGAAATGACACTGTCATCCTCTGCTGCTTCTGTCAGCATTTTCAGGAAAGGTCTGATAGAATCATAAGGATAGGATAACAGCTTGTCTTCCTCTGTGATCTGCTGTAAAATGCTCTGTCCATCCTTGAATTCCGGACTCTTCTGCGGCACGCGCTTTTCATAGAAGAGCTCTGTATTTCTGCGCAGAAGATCCTGAAGCTGGAACACGAAAGAAACATCCAGTGGTGCTTCACTACGGAATACTCTATCCGGAGTTACATCCAGGTATCTGCACAATGCGTCTACAACAGTTTCATCCATCTCTCTGGAAAGATCAATACGCACCGGAGAGAGTTTCTTTCTCTGCTTCATCAGATCTTCCATAAACTCACGATAATCAAGATCCTCATCATAAGCCGCATCGGCATCGATATCCGCATTTCTTACGACCCTCAATAAAGATTTCCCCTTTACCTTGTATCCCTTAAAGACTTTGCCAATATAATGAAGAATCAGATCTTCAATGAGCATATATCTTCCTTTTCCACCGGGAAGTTCAACCATTCTTGTCAGCATATTGTTGGAGCATGGAATGATTCCGATTCTTTCCTTCTTATTTCTCGTCTCAAGAACAACGACTGCGTAAATTTCTCCATTTTTAAGAAAGGAAATGGTTGTCTCTTACCGACGATTGTCGGTGAACTTAAAGGCATGATCTCCTTCATAAAATACTTCTCAAGAAATTTTTTCTCCTCTGATTTTGCAGAAGCATGATTAATCAATGTAATTCCGTACTCTTCAATCTTCTTCATCAGCTTCTCATAAGCCTTATCTTTTCTCTGATTCAGCTTCTTAACTTCTTTAATGATTGCACGGATCTGTTCTGCTGAAGTCATCTTTGTCTTATTCTCTCTGATCTCTGTACTGATCAGCATCTGATCCTGAAGTGATCCGACACGCACACGGAAGAATTCATCCAGATTACTCTGATAGATTGACACAAATGTCATACGCTCGCACAGCGGTACTTCCGGATTTTCTGCTTCCTCCAATACTCTTTCATTGAACTTCAACCAGGATAATTCACGGTTCATATATACATTACTCATTTTAATTTTCTCCATCCTTTAACACATTTTGTTGCCATTTGCAATTAGCTTAAATTTACAGTCAAGGCGTTCTGCCGCTCTTCTGCACATGATCATACGCTCCAGAAAGATTTCAAAATAATCCATAACGGTGCAGATTTCATCATCTAGCTCCAGTTCCATCTGAATTACTTTCTTCTCTTTTTGAATTGTCAACTTCGTTGACAGGGCTGCATAATTTACCCTGTCATGTATGTCAAATGTTGCCGGAACCGGATTCTGTACACGGTTTCGTCTTACATCTGTCTTATCTGCCAGTATCAGTGCAGCTGATACCGGATCCACAGCATCTCCGGTTGCCTCGTCATGGTGACCGATTGCTGTCATAATTACCAGAACATCTTTCAATGACATCTCTGTATCCTTTAATATCTGATATGCCAGCAGTGCACCGCTGTGTGCATGATCATGCCTGTTAATACTATTTCCGATGTCATGCATATAACCTGCGATTCTTGCAAGTTCAATCTTATGTTTTCCATATCCGAGCTCTGTCAGAATCTTGCCTGCAGTATCTGATACTTTTGCGGCATGTTTTTTGGCAATGTTCTGTATATCCAAGCTCTTTTAAAGTAGCATTTCCCTGTTCGATCAACAGATTTATTTCTTCTATCTCCCGAATCTCTTTATATGTTGTTTTCAAAGTCTTTTTACTGCCTCCATTGCAAGTTCTGAACGTTCGCATTCTTCTGCTGTCATCGTCAATTGCCAGCACAATGGACTTCCTTTCATATGTTCTGCCGCATAACTCAGACCATTGGTTCTCTCATCCAGGAACGGACGGTCTATCTGATTCGGATCTCCTAAAAGAATGATCTTCGTATCCTTTCCTGCTCTTGTGATAATGCCTTTGATCTGATCCGGCGTTGTATTCTGCGCTTCATCAATGATCAGATACGTCTTGACGATCGACCGGCCACGGATAAAATTCAGTGCCTCTGCCTGAATGAAACCTCTGGAATAAATTTCCTCCACTTTATCCCGCAATACCTCTTCGTCTTTATAACGCTCGTCCTCATTCGAATCAAGCAACTGCTCCAGGTTATCAAGGACCGGGCGCATCAACGGAGAAATCTTTTCCTGTTCATCTCCCGGAAGGAATCCGATTCCTTCGTCAAATTGCGCATTCGGTCTACAGACAAGAATCTTTCTGTATTCGCCTGTCGGATGATTCATCAATTTTTTCCAGACCTACTGCAAGAGAATAAAATGTCTTGCTTGTTCCGGCCATTCCTTTGACAATAACAAGCGGTGCTTTCTCTGCTGGCTGCATCAAAGCTTCCTGTAAGAAATACTGTCCTGCATTTCTTGGAGAAATTCCATACGGAGAACTCTTTCTAAATTCCAGTTTCCGAAGGATTCCATGCTCCACTCTTCCAAGATGTGTCTTCTTTCTTGCCTGATCTGATTTAATGATCACAAACTGATTTTCCAAAAGATTAGGACAAAATGCTTTCTCATTCTCATCTAATTGATAAACTTCATCCACCGGTATTCCCTTTTTCTTAAAATCCTTAAACAATTCATCCGGTGCATAAACTTCACATCTTCCGGTATACTGTCTGTCATGAGCTATCACCTGCTCGGAAATAAAATCTTCTGCACACAGATCCAACACCTGTGCTTTAATTCGAAGCAGGATATCTTTCGTCACAAGAACAACCTGTTCTTTTCTTGATTTCTTTAATCCAAGGCAAACCTTTAAGATTCTGTTATCTGCGACCTCCAGAGATAAATCTACCGGAAGTTCAACATCTACAAAATTCTTTTCAACCCAACAGATTCCTCCATTCTCAAGGGATACACCCTCCAGAAGATTCCCCTTCTGACGCAGTTCTTCAAGCAGACGGATACATTTTCTTGCATTGGCTCCTGTCTCGCCATCTGCTTTTTTCAAATGATCAAGTTCTTCCAATACAACCATCGGGAGAACGACCAGATTATCCTCAAAACTAAAAAGGCGCATTTGGGGACTGAATCAGAACATTGGTATCCATCACATAAATTTTAATCATATAATAATGCCCTCTCTGAGTCTTTGTTGTCATCTTAAATACAAAGCTGACAACATTCTTTTCCATTTTTCTGTTCTATTTTACAAATGCTGCTTTACATTCTGATATGATTTATGTTAAATCCATGTAAAACAAATTTCTCTATTGCGCCTTTCTTACGCTTGTTTTTAGCTTCCTATAAACACAAAACACCTTGAAGAGATTTTTTACTAATACCTCCTCAAGGTGTTTCGCAATATTAAACGATTATCTTTCATTCTTATTTTACATTCTCACCGCGCTCTTACACTTCCGGCAATTCTTTTACAAATTCCAGTAACTCTTCCATCGAGCCCTGATATTCGGAGTCGATCGGAAGGTTTTTCTTATTCTCCATCGTATCTGTGATAAGAAATACAGGAACTCCAAGCGCACGGATCGCAAGATCTTCCTCCACGTCATTTCCAACCATCAGACACTCTGACGGATCAAGCTCAAACTGTTCCAAAAATTTGACGGAAATATTCCGGATTTGGCTTACAATATACATGATCTTCATATGTTGTAATAATCTTAAAATCTTCCGGATCCAGTCCCGCCCAGTCGATACGATTCATTGTTGCACATCTTGGAAAGATCGGGTTCGTTGCAAGATAAACTTCAATGCCTTTCTTCTTCGCCTCTTTTATAACCATATCTGAAAGTGGTGTCGGCTGTGTCGTGCACTTGGCCTGATTGAATTCATCCTCATAAAATGCATCTGCGATTGCCTCTGATTCTTCCACAGAAAGCGGCAGGAATTCATCAATATAACTCCAGAATGCCTCTCGATTTGTTCTGGAACCATCATTTTTCACCATCGCCTCATAGCCTTTCCATACTGCACCAATGAATCCTTTTGGATCCATTTCCACGCCTTTCTTCAAATATGCCTTTGCAAGAAGCGGCATATAAAAACGGACAAATTCGTCCTGTACCATCGGTAAAAGTGTTCCGTCTAAGTCAAATAAAATATGTTTAATCGCCATCTTTTTCTCCTTCTTTCAATCTTTGTGCTCTTCTCTGATTGCTGATGACTCTTATAATGTCGGTCATAGAATAAGCCCTTTTTATCATAATAGTAACATTATACTCTCATATATTTCCTTCTATCAAGCAAATTATCATTCAGAACATACCACTTCATAAAACGTTTCACATTTCTTATTATCTATACTGCAGATACTCCAGGAACCGCTTCACCGCCGGAGTTGCACCTTTTCTGTTACGCATGACAAGTCCTATATTACGATACGCCGGGATTTCCAGTTCTCGTGTAACAATTCGATACGGAATCCGTTTCAAGATCAGTTCCGGCAAAACACTGATTCCAAGCCCGCTCTCGACCATCGCCATGATCGCGTAGTCATCCCATGTTGTGAAATGTACTTTCGGCTTTAAATTACTTCTTTCAAAGATCTCAGAAACTTCTGCCTTAGCACCTTTCTCCAATAGCATAAACGGTTCCTCACAAAGCGCACTGACCGGAATCTTCTGAAGTTCTGTCAGCGGATGTCCTTCCGGAAGCACGACAAGCAGCCTGTCCTGCTCCAGGAAAATTTGTATCCATCTCATCCCTTACCGGCAATCTTGTGAATCCACAGTCAATTCGCCCTTCCATGATCCATTCTTCAATATCCGTATAATCACCCAAAAGCATCTCGTAATCAATGTTTGGATAATTTTTCTGAAATTCCTTGATAATATTCGGCAGCCAATGTGTTGCTACGCTGGAAAATGTACCGATACGGATCAATCCTGACTTTAACCCTTGAAGCTCATCAACTTCCAATTGAAGTTTCTCGTATTCTCTGCAGACCCGTTCCGCATAAGGAAGTAACTTCATCCCGCTGCTTGTAAGCTTTACTCCTGACTTGCTTCGTTCAAGCAGAACTACCTTCCATTCCTTTTCCAGATCATTGATCATTCGGCTGATCCCGGACTGGGAATAACTCAACTGTTCCGCTGCCTTTGTAAAACTTCCACACTCTACTGTCTTAACAAATGCCATGTATTTCTGAATACTTCCATCCATGAATTTAACACTCCTTTCGCTTTACATTTTCCCATCTGTTTTCGCTACGAAAAATCTCTTCACTTACTTTGTATTTGATTTTATCATGTAATCCATGAGAAACATTCGCTTTTGTAATTGATAACTGTATGATACTATAAAACAGTCGATGAGACAAGGCTAGTTGTTAACTGACATCCGGAAATTATTTTAAAAGATATTCAGCAAGGAGTTATGTATTATGGGACTTTATAATAATCGAATCGTAGTAAAAGTTGGAACATCTACACTTACCAATGACGCCGGAAAGAGCGATCTTCGTACAACAGACCGTCTTGTCTGTGTACTTTCTGATATCCAGAACATGGGATATGAAGTTGTACTCGTTTCCTCCGGAGCGATCGCAGTCGGAAGAAATAAACTGAACATGACTGCTAAACCAGACAGTATGCGTATGAAACAGGCTGCTGCTGCAGTTGGACAGTGTAGTCTGATGTATCTGTATGACAAGTTCTTCGGTGACTATGACAAGACAGTTGCCCAGATTCTGCTCAATGCAGATGATATTGAAGAAGCAAGAAAAAAGGAAAATCTGATCAATACATTCAATGCGCTTCTCGAGATGGGTGTAATCCCGATTGTAAACGAAAATGACTCCGTAAGCTATAAAGAAATCGAATCCGAGGATCGTCTCTTCGGTGATAACGACATGCTCTCAGCTGTCGTTGCAGTACTCTGCCGCGCAAAGCATCTTGTCATTTTCTCCGACATTGATGGATTTTATGATCACGATCCAAGATTGTATCCAAATGCACAGCTAATCGATCAGATTGATACAATTGATGACAGCGTCTATGCTTTAGCCGGTGGCGCAGGTTCCCGACGTGGAACAGGCGGAATGCGTACAAAACTTCAGGCCGCATCCCTTGCCACTTCCCAGGGAACAAACACAATTGTTACAAACGGAAAGCGTCCGGAAGTCCTTTATGATATTGTAAAAGGCGGAAGAGCCGGCACATTATTCCCGGGAAAAATCTGATTCTTTCAGTAACATATTATAATTAATAAAAACGGATTAAAACCAGAAAATGCTTTGTTTTTGTTTCTTCTGACTTTAATCCGTTTCTTTTCATCATTTCTGCAACTCGTTTGCACTATCTTTTTGCTCCATCTCCTGTTTCCAGTAGATACGAAGCTTCTTCTCATCCAATCCATTCACAAATCGCTTCTTATATACAAGAAATTCCTCCAGATCCATCAAAATATGATACAGAAGTGCTCGTCCTTCGAACTCTTCGCGCGTCTTTGGAAGTTCTTCTTGCTTCATTTGCTCCGAAATCTCTTCCAACTTCTCGATCTGCTGATCCGGAATATTCATCTCAACAACATAATCTGCCATATACATGATATAATCTGCGATCACAAGTGCCTGCTTCGGCATCTTACGGATCTTCTTGATCTCATAATGCAGGTTATGAAGTACCTGCAGCTGCGCCAGACGCATTTCAAAGTAATCTATATAGTATCCCGGATGCGAATGAAATGTATTATCCTGGTAATCATACGCTGCCTTGATAAATTCATGCATTCTCCCCTCAAAGGCGATGATCCGATCCCAGACATTGATTTCCATATTTTTAATTATGAAGATACGCTGCAAGTTCACACAAAAGAATCTGTAGCTGATCCTCTGTCTCCCTCATATAACGAATCAGATCCTGTTTCTGTCCTTCATAATCATAGAACAAATTCAGTACAATCGCGATTGTGATTCCAATCATTACTAAAAACAGCTCATTGCGAATAAACTCCGGACTAAAATCTCTTGTCATAAGAAAATGTGTGCCGATAACGGCATTTACCGAAATTGTTGCCGACCATCCAAGACTATGACTGACCGCAACGATCAGAAATACATAGATTCCATACGCAAGCCAGGAACTCGTCATATGTCCAAATGTCAACGCCGCTAGAACTACCGCCAAAACAAATGTCGCCATACGATAAAAAGATAATTTCACCGTCTCCCATTTTGTTGTTACTAACGTAAGCAGTGTGATACTTCCGGCAGATGCCTCATACTCCAATCCCAGTATATGCGCTAGATAAATTGCTACACTGCTGCCCACCGCGATCTTAATTGCCTGCAGCAGGACTCTTTTTACTTGTCGTGCTTTTTCCATCGTCCTCCCTTTCCAATTTTCTAACCCATCATCTGATTTATATTTTATCATCATATTTGCGATATAATCCAGTGTTTTTTTTAACATCAGCTTGTACAAAATGACGAACATGAGGTGCCTTTGCTATCATAGCAATTACTCACTAACAAATCTAGATAAAACTTTGTTTATAGAAAAAGGGGTGATTACAACCTACATATGTATGTAATCACCCCTATAACAATTCAACCTATTTTTTACTGTTTCTTCTGCCTTCTTCTCCCATCTTTCTACAAAAACATCAGCATAAGAAAAGATAGTATTCTCGAAGTCCCATTCGGATCTTCTGCTCATTATTCTCTGCAATACCTTCTGTGATACGGCGAAGCTGCTCTAACTTCTGCTGCTTATCTCCCATCTTCTCAATTGCATAAGCTACATAACCATCCATCGTCTTCCCCTGAAGCTGTGACAGATATGGATTCTCAAACAAACTGATGAGTCTCTCCTGATAAACCATCTCCCACTCTGCCTTCTTCTCTGGTCTCAACGCATTCTCCATGCCGGAAAGTATCTGAAAAAGCTGCTCGCTTGGAGTTTTCTCAATCTCTTGCTCAAGGAAAAGCTTGCTCTGTCCATCTTCTTCGAATTCTGTCTGACTCGTTTGTTCCACATTTTTCCTTCGAAGCATCTGCTCTTTCTTTGCAACTAAGATCGTATTCTCTGCTGCCATCGCTGCAATCACATGAAATACATCATGAATCTGCTGTGCGCTCAAAACTACTGCCTGGATATGACGGTTTGGAAGACGTACCGCAAATCCCTCCTGAACAAGATTCTGTAATGCCTCACGGATCGGCATTCTTGAAACACCAAGACGCTCTGCAAGTGCTTCCTGCGCCAGCTCTTCTCCCGGTTTCATAACTCCTGAAAGAATCTCCTCTTTAATTAACTGCACAATGTAATCTTTTGTCTGTACTGATGCCATATTTTCACCCTCTGTATTTTTTCCTATTTCTCTGCTTCTATCTAATCTTGTTTTAAAAGAATTAATTTTATTTCTTTTTACTTTATTAGAGAAAATTTTTCATCGTTTTTTATAAACTCGTAACAATATTGTATCCATTTTTATTTCCTTCGTCAAGATACTTTTTCGTATCCGTTCTAAGTTCGTTATAAGTGCGCATCCTAAGCGGAGCGCTTTTTTATATATTAGGAAAGAACTTTCCTAATATATAAAAAACCGCTGTTGATTCCAGATACAACTGAAATCAACAACGGTCTTTACTCTTCAGCCGAAAATCGGACTCGAACCGACGACCCCTTCATTACGAGTGAAGTGCTCTACCAACTGAGCTATTTCGGCATATGGTCGTCAATTCTGACGACCTTTGTTATTATATCGCGTTTGGATATAAATTTCAACCTCCTTTTTTAATCAACTTCTATAGACTTTTATCATTCTAATAAATAATAACTAATGATTTGCCATATGAACTGTCAACTGATTATATGGGATGTCAATGCCTTCCTCATCAAAAGACATTTTAATCTCCTCAAGGATTCTCCAGCGCGTTGCCCAGTAAACTTCTGTCTTCACCCAGGCTCTAAGTCCGATCACAACACTGCTGTCTGCAAGTTCTGATACGAACACTTTAATCTCTTCATCCTGAATAACATCTTCATCTTTCAGTAGAAGATTCTCTACGATCTCATTTTGCTTTCTTCAGATCAGATTCATAAGAAATTCCTACTTTAAGATCCAGCTGACGTTCCGGTCTTGCTGTTACATTTGTCAGACTGTTACTTGTCAGAATACTGTTTGGCACAACAATCGTCTTATTATCGATTGTTGTCATCTTTGTATAGAAGATCTGAATTACCTTTACTGTTCCTTCGATTCCCTCTGAATTCACAATAATATAATCTCCAACTGCAAATGGTCTGAGAAGAAGAATCAAGATACCTCCTGCAAAGTTCGACAGACTCCCTTGTAATGCCAGACCAATTGCCACACCGGCGGAAGCGATGATCGCTGCTACAGAAGAAGATTCCACGCCAAATTTTGTTGCGATCATAAAGATCAGAAGTGCGTATAACCCAAATTTCAACATAGAATCAACAAACTGGCGAACTCCAACATCCGCATTGGATCTCTCCATTGATTTGCCTACCACTTTACGTATAACAGATATCACCTTAGATCCGATCAGGTAAAATACTATCGCGAAAATCACCTTCAACCCAAAGGCAATCAGATTCGGAATATTATCATTAAAATATTGTACAAAGCGATTCACTTCATCTGCTGTGCTTGCTGTTACTTCCTGTGCAGAATCAAGCACATCATTGACGGAACTGTTATTCGTCTGCGTTGCTGTTTGGGTCAGTGCAAAGGCTGTCCCCTTTGTCAGTAATGCTGTTCCAAGTTCTTTCACTGTTGTCAGATACATACTTTTAACCTCCTTATTTTAATGCAAGAAATGCGCACAGATTTCCCCTGTTGTTTCCCCATCGTCCGGTGAGAATATAGGATCTTACTATTGCAATGTGTACAAACATTTGTGATTGCCATATGCTCCGGCAGAATTCCACTTTCCAGGAAGATCAGCTCATTTGCCTTCCATAAATTCAACTGATATTTTCCGTTCTCTTTCTTATAGAAAATGATCCTCCCAGTACTTTTTTCCAAAAGCTTCTTTAAACTGCTCAATTACGTCCTCACTGACTTCATAACAATCCATACATACTGATGGTCCTACTGCTGCAAGCAGATCTTCCGGTTTGGATCCAAAGTTCTCCTGCATCAGCTGAACAGTATTTTTTCCCGAATCTTTCCAACAGTTCCTCTCCAGCCGGAATGACTCAGCCCGATCGCCTTTTTACACCGGATCTACAAAGTAAAGTGGTACACAATCTGCATAGGAAGTCACAAGACAGATTCCCGGAACATTCGTGATCATCCCATCCACATCTGTATAATTGCGTTCCCGCATAACACCATTTTCCCTTATCTTCCGCTGTAACTACACGTACATTCGTTGTATGTGTCTGCTTCGACAGAACCATATCTTCGACATTAACACCCATTGATGCTCCAATCCTTTTAAAATTCTCTAATACCCTTGCCGGGTCATCTCCACGATCAAAGCTTAGATTCAG
>ENA-OQES01000459-OQES01000459.1-human-gut-metagenome-genome-assembly--contig:-NODE-459-length-17428-cov-4.486908_pt1 | contig 17428 bp, 19 predicted proteins | sample MGYA00242798_ERZ504641 | MGnify/ENA primary metagenome ERZ504641 (study PRJEB26092, sample SAMD00036327) | human gut metagenome | host: Homo sapiens | study: EMG produced TPA metagenomics assembly of... | reverse complement strand
CGTCCCCATTGGCTATAAACCCGACAGATCTACCTCATAAATATAATGTTCCGGCTCTTTTTCTCTCTGATAAAACATCACCATATACCACGGGAAATATTCAATTTCCTCTTTTTGCTCAACATTCCCTTTGCAAAAGTACAATTTTTCCTTCCAAACTTCCAGTTTTCTACTGCAGATACTTTATTCAAAGCAGAATGCTTTTGATAATCATTTCCTGATTTTATCTCAAGAAGGTCAATCTTCAATCCATTCTGTATTACAAAATCCAATTCTCCGTACTTTTTCGACTCAAAATAATTCAATGAGAATCCACCGCTTTTTATTGACTGGGCAAATACATTTTCCAATATACTTCCCATATTCACATCCATATTCCCCTGTAAGAGTTCAAACTGAATGTTCTCCATGCAGGAAGCACAGAGCAGACCTGTGTCTCCCATAAATAATTTGAACAGATTTCTCTTTTCATTAAGCTGTAACGGAGCCTGTGGTTCTGTAACATTATAAGATGGCAAAGCAACACCTGCATCACTTAGCCACATAAATGAATTCTCATAACGATTCATTCTTCCATTTTCATCAATCCTGTTTAAAATAAACCGTCTGTTCTTATCATCCAATTGAGATGCAATACTATCAAAGATGGCTTTAATCCTCACTTTTTCCGCACCTTCGGAATACTTCGATATATCCTGTCTGTATAATTTCCAGAATATTTCTCTGAAGCCTAACTACCTTTCCGATATCATGCGTATCTACATAAGTCTGGACAACATCCGGCATTCCACCTACAACAATATAAGTTGCAAAAATGTTTCAACAATGTTTCATGCATTACTGTTGGAACTTCGTTATGATTTTCATAGCAGAACTGTAATGTAGTAAATGTTGTATCCTGCACTCCATTCGCCCGGAGAAATTCCCTGAAATTCATAGGATACATAGAAACAATCTCTTCAAATCCAACTGCATAAGAAGGAACTTCTTTATACCTGACACCAAGAAGTGAACCGGATTCAATATAATCAAACCGTCCATCTTCAACCAGGAACTTGATTGCACATCTTGCATTGGGGCATTCCTGTATCTCATCCAGGAATACCAATGTCTTTCCCGGCTCCATCTTCTGCATCTTGAAAGCAGTCAGGTTCTCAATAATAGTATCTGCATCCAATTTATCTTCAAAAATTTTTTCGGCACCTTTATCTAATATGAAATTGATTTCTATAAAATTTTCATATTCTTGTTTTGCAAACTCTCTGATAATTGTTGTTTTTTCCCAATCTGTCTTGCGCCTATAATACAAAGTGCCTTTTTATTTTTCTGAGTTCTCCATAATTTTAATTTTTCCGAAATCTCTCTTTTAAGCATTGAATCGCCCTCCTGATATTAGTATTGTAACATTATTCTCGTGTTATTCAATGTTTTTGTAACATTATTCTTATATTTTCTATTATATTTTGTAACATTATTCTGAATATTAAAGTCGGAATTTTATTATTTCTTATACCAGCTTTTTTATGCACAATGCACACCGATCTTCTTTGTTTCATGATATTGCATCAAAAAAGCTGCCATCTTTATGGATGACAGCTCACTGTCTGTTTCTGATATTGCCATTAACTGTGGCTTTGTAAAGCTATGCTGCCAAACTGTGAAGGCATTCGTATTGAAGTGCCTCCGATCCGGAAGCGGCTGTTGAGGAATGATTTGTAATGCTTTTATAAATTAATGTCTTCTATAATTTTCAGGATAATATATACTTCCACCCAGCATTAAGATTCCTGGTACAATATAATTTATGATTTTTAATCAGATAATCCCGGATTCTGTCCTTTAAGCTTTTCTTTGTTGTATTCATATTATCACCTGTCAATGATATAATAACGTTCTTTCATAACTCACAGTAACCAATAAGTCCCTTTCCCACATTTAGCAACAAGTTTTTTCATCCTCTAAATGATTGAGAATCCGATCTTTAAGAGAAGCACTAACCGACTCGCCATTTGCGGCGATTCCAAGTTTTGCAGCGAGAGTAGATGCGATTAAATTCATAAATTTAACATCCTGTTTTAGTACATTGCGATATTTTTTCAGAGATAATACCGCTACAGTTACCGGGGTAACTGCTTCTACAAAATAAATACATGGTGCCGGATTCATAAATTCCATATCCCCAGAAGATAAATTCCTTCATTCATAGCAATAAAATATTTAGAACCATCGTCCCGTATATGATAAATATTTACCGTCCCTTCTATAACAATCTGCAACCTGTCATCTGAATTGCACGGTTGACACAGCAATTCCCCTTTTTCCTACTGATATATCTGAAATTCCAGATTCTGTGTATCAAACTCTTTCTCTAACTCTAACTTTTCAATTGCTCTTTCACATTTAACTTTGTCTTTAATCTGCTTCATATCTCTATCTCCTGTCTATCATATTATATGAAAATTCAGATATGTAGTAAGACATATGTCTGGGTTTGTAATTCGATTATTTTCGTAAAATATTTAATGTACTAATGAAATGGAAAGAGATCTTCCTTCTATATTTCGGTGCAAAAACTATGCGATACTTACAATTCCACGTTGTATGTGATAAACTATTATTGTCCATCTTGGACGACCTCCTTTGATTAATAATATGGTTGGCGAACCTTTTATTATTATATCATTGGAGGTTTTCTACACAACGCTAAAGCTCTTTCAACCACCCGCATAGCAGGTGGTTTATTTGTTTCCTAAAGTTTCGTTTTGGGGAACATCCCAAAAACTCCACAATAGAAAACAGGGCCTTGCCCTAACAAAAAATTAATGGACTACCTCCAGTTTATAACTGGTGCAGTCCATCATTTATCATTTCTTATTTACCTGATGTCTTACCCTTAATAGTCATTCTTATTCCTTCTTATCTGTTAGCAGATGCAACACGTCTTGCATCTCTCATGATCTGTCCTGCTGCATAACCATTTCCAGACATCACTGCAGAAGCCACCGCAAAATACTCTGCATTATCCAGGACATATTTTTTGAAACGCTCCACTAAACCAGCCTTTTTCTCTGTGTTATTCATTACCATTGTATTCTTAATTGCTACTGTGCTCATATTGACCTCTCCTTTTTTACTATCTATATATTTATTTTCTTTGTTTTCCGTTTACATCTTGCATTTTAGCCTTGTTTTCAATTTCAAACCAGTGCTATAATTATCTTATTTTAAAACGATATTGACATTTACTATTCATATAAAGGAGGATATTATGGCAAAAGCATATCACGAAGCACTCCATCCACTTGGCAATCTTGGAATACAGGTATCTATGGCAGCACTTGAAAACACACATATTCCGGCCCACTGGCATGAGGCTATGGAGATTTTATTCTGTCTGAATGGTTCTGTCCGTATTCATATCGAGCACGAACATCTTACCCTTCAGCGCAATCAACTGATTGTTTTTGATTCAAAAGAAGTTCATTCTATTCATTCTGATTCTAAGCTATATATGTTCTTATGTATCCATGTTGATAAAAAGCAACTTTCTGTTTACTGTCCGGATTTGGAACTATATCACATCAAATGCCGCCCGGTTTCTCTGGATGATTCAAAATCCACCCCGTATATTCACCTCTGTCAGCTTGCACACGATCTGACACGAACCAATGTCGAAAATAAAAACCACCAGCGCCATGCGTTCAGACGGCACGGCATTGCTGATGCTTGCTGATTTGATTCGTTATTTTTCCGTATATTCCCTGCCGGGAACGACTACTGGAACAGGTCAGTCTAATGATATTCTGCGAAAGATCATCTCTTATGTGAATGAACATTATACAGAAAAGCTCTCATTGGAAGAAGTAGCTAATCAGGTAGGATTCAGCAGGGAATATTTCTGCCGTTTTTTCAAGCAGCATATGGGCATTACGTTTCTTCGTTACTTGAATGAGGTGCGTATTTCTCATGCTGGACGTATTCTGATGAATACAGACAAGTCCATTTCTGAGGTAATGCAGGAGAGTGGTTTCACTAACCAGACGATTTTTAACCGTCTTTTCAAAGAGATTTACGGAATGACACCTCGTCAGGCACGTAATAGCTATGCAGAAAATACCTATTCATAACATCCAGATATAACGCAAACTCTGATATAGCATGTAGCTCTACCGTCTTCTGCTTTTCGCTGGATAATAACTGCTTCCACCTATCATCAAGATTGCCGGAACGATATATTTTCATTTTTATAAGATAATCCACCCCTGTCTTTCAGACTTTTCTTTATTGTATTCATATTATCACCTGTCAGTGGTAAACTGACATCCTTTCGTAAGCACATCTTCTTTTTCCAGTCACATATCACCACTCTTCATCGATTCTTACAATATTTACATCACAAACATTCGACTTTATTCCTCCGCCAACTCCCCAAACTCCGTCTTCTCAAATTCCTGAATGGAAATATGTCTCTTATTCGGGTTCGCATACACGAAAGTCTTATCTACATTCTCCAGATAGTTCTGGATCTTATCGTTCGTCGCACTGATGATCGCCTGGAAGCCAAGTCCGCGGATCAGCGAGATACAGCTTGCCACCTTCTCGGCATCCATCTTGGAGAACGCCTCGTCCAACACAACCAGACGCAGTGTCGGTGACCGGTGCATCTTCGGCGACAGATTGATCTTATAAAGCTGTGCAAAGCTTGCCAGAAGCGCCACATATAATGGGTTCTGTCCCTCTCCTCCCGAGTTCTTCTTGATCATCTTACTCAGTCCGATCGTCATCTCCTTATCGCCATGTACGATCTGCTGCATATCGAATGACAGATAGGTTCGGTAATCCGCATACTTATCCATGTTACGTTTCGCCTCATCCATCTCGTCCTTCGTCGCATTCTCCGGCGGGATGAAGATGTTGATCAGCTCGTTCATCATCTCCCCATACTGATTCTCATGCTCCATCGTGAACATATCAAGCTGGTTGTCCATCGTATCATCTAAGTCAGACGGACGGATCTGCAGGGAATCATCCATGAACATCTTATAATATTTTCCATCTGCACCCTTGTTCTTCGTGATCACGAACTGATACTTATCCTTACCGAAGTCCAGTTTGCTGATGATCCGGTTCAGCTCATCCCTTCTCTGATAAGCCTCCAGGATCGCACTCCGGATCTTGAAGATGAAGTCATCTTTGAAATGCTCCACAGCCGCTTTCGCCTGTGTCTTCGCCGACTCCCTGTAAGTCTCCAGATGATCGCAGGACAGCGAATTCAAAAGCTTCTCATAAGGCGCGTTGTCCCGGATAGAAGTTGAGAATGTACGGTTCGGATATTCTCTGATATAACTGCTTCTCTCTTCCACCAGCTTCCGGTAAGCGTCTTCCTCTTCTTCCCTGAGCGTATATACCCGCGAAACCATCTGACGTCTCAGATACTCATAATTCTCTGATTTTCTGCCCGACAGATATTCCTGGAACTCCTTCTCGTAACGTTTATCTGCTACTTTTCTCTTCACGTCCTTCATCTGTTCTTCCGATTCGAGAACTTCTGCATTCAAACGTTCGATTTCTTTCTTGTTCTCCCAGATTGCTTCCTGCACCTTGGATACGGATTCTTTCTTCGCATCCTGTGCCGCCTGCACTTCTTTCTTCTTGCCTTCCCATGCAGCAACGGATTCATCCTTTAACTTCTGCATCTGTTCCAGAAGCTGAGCCTTTTTCTTTTCTTTGGAAATGATTGCCTTGCTGTCAGCCAGCCATCCGAGATAATCCTCTGCCGGCTGCTTCAACATCTCCATCTGCATTGCCTGGCGGATTTCTTCTAACAGCTCCTGTACCGGCATTCTCTCGCTATTTAACTTCTCACATTTTTCTTCCAGCTTGCGGATTCTCTGGCGCATACTCGTCTCACCGATGTAGGCTCTTCTGGTGTAATTCTCTGGATTCATGTGCTGCAGTTTGTAGCTCTGGTACAGCATACAATCCGGTGTCACACCGATCCTGCACTCACGCAGTTCATCCAGTGATTCGCATTTCTTTACATTTCCAAGGAAGAAATTAATGTATTCCTGCACATACGCTTCTTTCGCTTTTACTACTTCTGCCAGCGCGCCCGGCTGTACCTGATGCTTGTCCTTCGTAAGCTTCTCCGTATCCAGGACTGCTGCCCGGAAGAAACGTTTCGTATCCATCTCCTGGTAAATGTCCATCGCAGCCCTGGCATACTTTGGTTCCACGATCAGCTGCAATTTATTATTTCCAAGATAACCCTCCACTGCATTGTGCCATCTCTCGTCCTTCACATCCAGAAGATCCGCAAGAATATGCACATTCACGAACTTGCCGCAGCGCTCATGCAGACGGTTACGCAGTTCGAATCTCGCCTCTTCCAGCTCTCTCGGATAAGCCTTCTTTCCCTGCTTCAGTTCTTTTAATTCTGCTCTTGCCTCTTTCTCTTCTTTCTTGATCCGGCGAAGGTCTGCATCCGCTTCCTGTCTCTGGTCTTCCAGCTCCTCCTGCAGATCTTTTAAGCCTTCCTGCAGGCGCACAAGCTCTTCTTCGGAAATGCTTCCGTCTGCGAATTTTTCGATATCCCAGATCACCTGATTTGGCGTAATGTCTTTCTCCGTCCATACCTTCAGATGCTCTGCAGTCTGCTCCCAGCGGACTTTTCCGTTATTCAGGCGCTCCAGCGTCTCATTTAATGTATCCAGATCTGATTCCAGTCTTGCATACCCACTGTCTGCGATCCGCAGAATGATCTCTTCATACTCTTTCTGCAAGTCCTTTTCTTCCTGCTCCAGCACCTGTTGCTGCTTCTTCAGATCTTCGATGGCTTCCTGTCTTACCTTGATCCGGTCTCTGGCTTCCTGACTCTTTACCTCATGGTTCATGATCTCCAGACGGTCGATCTGATAAGAGCACACCTTCTCCTCATCAGATTTTTCTGCATACTGCTCATACTTTTCGCAGATCAGCTTCAGTCTTCTGATCTCCTCCATCGTCTCCTCGATCTTACTGCGCATGCGTCCATACTGCATGACACTTTCCTGCAGATCCTCGATATGGATATCCTGCTCCATACAGATATATTCCTTTACGAAATCTTCCAGTTTGATATTCATACGGAACGAGATCGCACGTTTGAATAGCTTTGGAAATTTTTCCATGTCCAGACCGCCAAGATAGATATCGTAAAGCTGTCTCCGGAATCTTTCATTGCTCGGTCCGCAGTAGAACTGTTCCGGTGTAAAGGAACGCTGCAGGTATTCACGCATTTCCGTTGTAGTAAGACAGCGGCCTTCCGAGCGGTAATGATTCGGAAGTAATTCTCCCGTATGCCAGAAGAACAGACGACTGATATCATTGTTCGACGTATCTACGTCAAATACAACACCTACACACTGCTTGTCCCTGGTATTGGTCTGTGTAAGCTCCAGCACGATCGTACTGGAGAAATTACGGTTTCTTAAATACTGTGACTCATTATTTTCACTGATATTCACCATACCTCTTAAGTACTCGATCAGTGTACGGTCCGAATCGTCTGCTGCCGCCTTGTTGAAGAATCCACGGCCGTCCGTATTGGCATACAGCACAATCTGGATTGCATCCAGAACCGTCGATTTACCACTTCCGGAATGTCCGGTGAAGAAGTTGATTCCTTCATTGAGCGTCAGTATCTTTTTATCTATGTAATGCCAGTTATTCAGGCATATCTTCGAGAGTGCTTTGAATGGCTGCTTCGTCTCCAATTTGATCCTCCTCACTGAATGTTGCTAATAATTCCCTGATGTCGTCTCCTAAAAGTACCGTATGGATACAAGGGTAGATGACCAGGCGGGTCGACTCGTTTAATTCTTCCAGAACATCAAGCGGCTCGATGATCTGGTACTTCTTCAGAAGTGCGATCGTCCGTCTCATTTCCGTAATTGACGGAAGACTCTTCAATACATGAAATTCTCCCGCTTTTCCGTTTACTGCACCAAGTGTTGTCACCACATGGCTGCTCGACGATGCAGTCTGCATCTGCTCGTCATAGATAAGCTTCAGCACCAGTAAATAGATCGTCGCCAGACGCGGCAGCTTCTCACCCCATAACTGCTCTCCCTGGATATAGATCACACCCATATGTACATTTTCCCGCAGTATGATCCCCGCCACCTCAAAATATGCTTTAAAAAATTCCAGATGCTTCGTACAGGTACGGTATTCTTTTGTATACTGCATCCTTCCCGCACGTTTATCAAATTTTCTTTCCAGGAGAAATGTCTGACGGTACAGTGTCTGGATGACCTCTGTGACCTCTTCTTTTTCTTCCTGGGTTAGCTGTTCGTAGTAATCTATCATTATTCTTAGAACTCCTTTTATCAGAACTTCTTTATATTATGTTCATCACTTTTCTTTCTGTTTTGCATTACAAATTATTACACACTATTACGCCCGTCTCTTCACGAATCTTAATGCCGGATACCGGTATCCGTCCTTTTCCACCATCTCCGGTTCTTCTTCCAGCACCATATATCTGCTGTTCTTACGCGTACTGTAATCATAAGCCAAAATCAATTTTCAAATTCTTCCTCATCCGCAATATTAATCTTCGACGCATCCATCACTTCATCTTCCATATTATTCTCGATGAATTCTTCGATCTGCTTCTTGCTGAACCGCATCTGGATCCGGTTCAGTCTTAAGATATCATCCTTATCCAGATCTCCCGTCGTCTCATCCGGAAGGAGCTGGCTGATGAAGTCTTTTCTGGATTTTCTTCTCTTATATAAAGACTTCTCCGACAGAATTTCCAGCAGCGACAGATTCATGCGCTTTCCGGTCTCTGTGATGATCTCTTCCATCTGATCCGGATCTTCCGACATTTTATTCAGAAGCTGTACCACCAGACCTTTCGTATCTGTCTCACCGCTTAACAAATAATTCATCCTCGTTACCGTCGCACGGACGTACTTCGTATGTTCCTTATCCATATTAGCGATTCTGTGCTCAATATCATCAAATCCCCGCTCGATCAGATCCAGCAGATCCAGTACATCATCCTGATTATCTCCAAGCATCTTCGACCGCGCCTGTACCTTCATGATAAATGCCTCATCATCCCGGATCTCTCTCAGACATTTCTTAATATCCATCTTATAAATGTAAAAGTTATCCGACGTCTTCAGAATATGATACTTCTTCCACACGATCTCTTCCACATAGCTGTCCAGATGCTCTCTTAAAATCCCGCTGTACGAATCCTGCTGTAAAAGATTTTGCAAAAAAACTTGTTCATGTTATGAAGCATGTCCTGCAGTGCCTTATTCAGCCGCCTCGTATTCACCAGTGCCGTCCTCAAAAGCCCGATACTCGCCCTCGGATCATTGCGAAATGCATACAGCGTCGCATACACATTCTGGATATAAATATCCGTCTCCGACGCATCTTCCGAATTCAGCCTTTTCAAATGCATCGATCATCACCGCCGCATAATCCGGAATAACAATATTCGTCACCAGTGTATTATAATCCTCGATACGCTTCAGCCATCCTGCCCGCAGAAGCCAGTTTAATATCCTTGATGACGGCGTCTCCAGCATATCAAAATCCGTATCATTTTCCTCCCGCTGTAACTCAAACCGTTTCTTCGCATTCATATCACTTAAGATCTGGATACACACCTCTTTCGTCAGGAAATAGTTATTATATTCGTATTCTTCATTAATACATAAAAGTGCTTCAATATAAATATCCCGGTTGACCGAACGGAACAGACTCCAGAACGTATCCGGGATTTCATTCATTAACTGCATCTTGTTTTCCTCCAAATGATTCCCTACAATTTTAACATTTTTAAGGGCTTTTTCTACTGCAAGTTATTTTCCGCCGTTTTATACACTCTTTATTTGTTTTTTATCTTCATAGCTGATATGATAAGATAATAAAGATAAAATAAAAGACAACATACAATACAGGAATGAATACGGAGGTAAAATCATGTCCGAAAATATAGAAAAAGCAGTACCGACAGAAGAATCACCTAAGACTAAGGAATCTGAAACTAGCGCACCTGCTGCCACTGACAACGTTGTGCTTTATCCTGTTGCTGATATATCTGCTGCGCAGGAAACTACAGACACTGAAACGGCTGCTTCTAAGGAAATTACCGACCCGCAGAACACAGATAATCAAACAACTATCGACAGCAAAACTACCGACGGTAAAGCTTCCGATAACGCAGACAAATTCAGTGACACCCGAAATACAAAAGAATTTTCGAAAAAAGATGCGGAAGAAGACGAAGACCTGGAAGAAGACTTTTACGAACAACAGGAAAAATCCCGCTCCAAAGATGAACATCCATTCCGTGAGTTCTTCTCTAATTTCCGTTCCAAACGCAAGATCGAAATGAACCGCGATGAGCAGATCCTTTCCCGCATCAGCGATGAAGATCTGATGGAATATCTCCGTATGGAACAGAAACGTATGGAACTCCTTCAGCAGGCGAAAGAAGTCCGCGAAAAAAGATTCTGGACCACATTCCAGCTCTTTATCTGTCTGTTATCCGTTATCCTTGTTATTTATTTTCTGAAGGATAACCCGGTAATATTAGTCTCGATCCTTTACACGGTCGGAATTCTCACTGCTCTCCGCATATGGAGCAAATCCCAGAACGGAAAAGACCACAGAGACAAAAAAGATTCCTCAGATTATCATAAGAAACCCTGGGAATAATTACATTTTCCCGTGACATTTTACCACATCACACGATCATGTCATCATACCCGCCAGCACTACGCTGGCAGTCACACCAGCCAGAGTTGCAAGCAGCGCACCCGTCAATGTATAGCGCATCTTCGTGACTCTGGCTGTCATATAATATACACTCATGGTATAAAAGATCGTCTCCGTACACGACATACTGATCGATGCAATCCGTCCGATATACGAATCTGTTCCATATTCTTTAAAAATGTCCAGCAAAAGTCCCGTCGCCGCCGATGAGGAGAACATCTTTACCACTGTAAGCGGAACCAGCTCTCCCGGAAAACCGATTCTGTCCGTAAATCTCCCGATTCCATTTGCAATCAGTTCAAGGAAGCCGGACGCTCTCAATATCCCCACCGCCACCATTAATCCGACAAGTGTCGGCATAATCTTGATCACTGTCAGAAACCCCTTCTTTGCACCTTTAATAAACGTATCGTATACCGGAACTTTCATTAACAGTCCATAACCTACAATCCCGAAGATTACCAGCGGGACTATGAAATCTGTAAGATATAACAATATTTGCATATTAACATTCCTTCTTTAAATTATCCTCTTACAGTTTATTCTATTGGCTTGTCATATATTAATATATAACTGAGATTGGTGCAATTTCCGGCAGCCCCTTACAAACGCATGGCGATTTATACCGTCATATTTTCCACACTGTTTGCATATTATACTTCAGATATCCACATACAGGAGTCTCACTTATGCTGAACTACCTCTGGTCTTTTATGATTCTTACAGGCATCGTATACGCCGCATTCACAGGCCGGATGCCCGATATTACCAATGCAGCACTTGATTCATCCAAAGAAGCCATCTCACTTTGTATTACCATGATCGGTGTCATGTCTTTTTGGGTAGGACTAATGGAAATTGCTTCCAAAGCCGGAATTATCCCGGCCGCTTCCAGAAAGATCCGGCCGGTCATTCGTTTCCTTTTTCCAAATCTTCCCGCCGGTCACCCCGCCGAAGAACCGATTACCACCAATATGATCGCCAATATCTTAGGTCTTGGCTGGGCCGCCACTCCTGCCGGATTAAAAGCAATGGAAGAATTATCGAAATTAGAAGAACAGCGCCGCAAACATCTGGCTCCCGGTATCTCCCGCCCTGCCGGAACAGCAAGTAATGAAATGTGTACATTCCTGATCATCAACATTTCATCTCTTCAGCTTATTCCGATCAATGTTATTGCTTATCGGAGTCAGTATGGAAGCGTTAATCCTGCTTCTATTATCGGAGCCGGTATTGTATCAACCCTGATCAGTACCGCCATTGCTGTCATCTACTGTAAATTGAAAGAACGATCACGTTTTCAAAACTGATATCCTATTCATCCACAATAAATGATCACATTCACAAAGTTATCCCCATTTATAAAATATCCTGTGGATAAATATTCTTTTGTCGTAATTTAATGTAGACAACTTCACGGAACAGTGCATATACCACCGACATCAACGGAATAAATATCAGCATTCCGACAATTCCCATCAGACTTCCGCCAACACTCACTGCTGCCAGCACCCAGATTGACGGAAGTCCAACCGAATTTCCCACTACATGTGGATAAATCAGATTTCCCTCAATCTGCTGAAGTACCAGAAACAACACAATGAACATCAACGCCTTAAACGGACTCACCATAAAGATCAGAAACGCCCCGACCGCACATCCGATAAATGCTCCAAAAACCGGTACCAATGCCGTAAATGCAATCACAATTCCGGTCAACAGTGCATATGGCAGTCTAAACAGTGTCATCGTGATTACAAACATTGCTCCAAGGATCAAAGCCTCCACGCACTGTCCCGTCGAAAAAACCAGAAAATGTCTTATACGTCAGAGCCAGCACTTCCAATACAGCTTCTGCTCTCCCCTTCCTGACAAACGCAAATAATACATTTTTTCGCCTGTCTTCCCAGTTTCTCTTTCTGCAGCAAAATATAAACTGCGAATACAAATGCAATCAAAAAACGTTCCCACTGCACCAATAATATTTTTGCCGTATTAATGGTAGTCTCCAGCACACTTCCCGCTCCGTTTTTCAGAAAGCCTGCCGCCGCTTCCATAATTTTATTCCAGTCAAATTCCAGGTTGTTCACGACATTCATAATTTCTTTATTATTATGGAACCAGTGATCTGCCCACCCCTGCACCTGCGGGATAAACTCCTGAATACTCTTTCCCAGATTGGCAAATGTTCCTGCCAATTGCGGAAGCAGCCCGAATATTATCATTGCCAGAATTCCGGTTACACCGGCAATTACAAGCATCAGACTGATTCCCCTGGCATATTTTCTTTTATATTTTTCAGAAATTTTTCTCTCTGTAAATAATTTCCGTTCTACAAAGTTCATCGGTACACTTAAGGCAAATGCAATCGCACCGCCAAGCAAAAACGGATATACTATATTTAATACAAATTGAAACGCACTTATCACAACATCAAATTTCCACAGACAGACAATCAGTACTGCCGTAAATATGATCAATCCCCTGATCTGCTTCACTGTCTCTTGTTTTAATTCCATTTTGTCTTTCCCTTCAAATACTTCAATCCCTGAATCACAGGAAGATTCAGAAATGCAAGACCATATACTGTCATCAGCTGCGTCATATTTAACGTAACAACCTTAAACATGGCATGTAATCCCGGAATTGTAAGAACACCCGTGATCAGAACAGTACCTAAGACAAATGCTCCGATCAGATATTTATTATTAAAGAATCTCTTTGAGAATATTACCGGCTTATCATCTTTGCAGTTAAATCCATGTACCAGACGGCTCATACACAATGTTCCAAACGCCATCGTACTTGCCAGAACTGCATCCTGTCCTCTGTATCCGATCAAGAATGCTGCCATTGTCATAATCCCGATGCACAGACCTTCGGTTCCGATATTCACCAGATATGCTTTCGTAAGTATTGACTCATTCACAGGTCTCGGTTTCTGATCCATAACCGCTTTAGAATGCGGTTCCATACCCAGCGCAATTGCCGGCAGGCTGTCTGTCAAAAGATTAATAAACAACAGATGTACCGGGGCAAAAGGCACCGGTAATCCGGCCGTTGCTGCATACAGTACCGCAAGAATTGCTCCGAAATTTCCGGATAATAGAAATTGAATTGCATTTTTAATATGCTGATACAGATTTCTTCCATTTTCCACTGCCTTCACGATCGTTGCAAAAATTATCATCTGTCAGAACCATCGCCGCCGCATCCTTAGCAAACTTCGCTTCCGGTCACACCCATTGCAACACCGATATCCGCCTGTTTTAAAAGCCGGCGCATCATTCACACCATCTCCTGTCATTGCCACAATATTTTCCTTTTCCTGCCACGCACGGACAATCCTGATCTTATGCTCCGGAGAGACTCTTGCGTAGACCGAGATTCCCTCTACAAAGTCTTTTAAATCTTCATCTGACATATTTTCAATATCAGCACCTTCACAGGCTTCTGACTCATCCTTTAATATTCCAATCCTCTTTGCAATTGCCGCAGCCGTGACTTTATGATCTCCCGTAATCATAATCGGCCGGATTCCGGCATTCAGGCACTCTGCTACCGCAACCTGCGACTCTTCTCTCGGCGGATCCATCATTGCGATCATTCCGATAAATATCAGATGCTCTTCATCCTCTGTACCGATTTCTTTTTCCTCTTCCAGATGTTTATATGCAAATGCAAGAACTCTTAACCCTTCTCTGGAAAACTGCATATTCTGCATGGAAATATTCTTACAGTCAGAATCTGTCATCTTTCTTACAGTATTTCCAACTCTGATTCTGTCCATACGATCCAGTAATACATCTACAGCACCTTTTTACGATCATTATATGATCAGCCGTTAACATCTTATCATCCTGAATCCTATGAGCTGTCGACATCAATTTTCGCTCACTGTCAAATGGAACCTCAGACAATCTCGGATATCGTTCCCTTACCTGCATAATCTCAATTCCCAGATTACTTCCGAGATTAATAAGTGCCGTTTCCGTAGGATCACCAATCTCCTGTCCGTCTGTATTCGTTGAATCATTACACAGGATACTGAATCTCAAAAGCAGTTTTTCATTTTCATTTTTCAGATTAATTTTTCCGGCCGGTATTCTCTTTTCATTTACATAATAATCCTCTACCGTCATCTTATTCTGCGTCAGTGTCCCCGTTTTATCCGAACAGACAATCGATACACTGCCAAGACCTTCTACCGCCTGCAGTTTTCGTATAATTGCATGTTCTTTTGCCATCTTCTGTGTTCCAAAAGATAATACAATCGTCACAATCGAACTAAGAGCTTCCGGTATCGCTGCAACTGCCAGCGCAACAGCAAACATAAACGCTGAACCAATAGATTCTCCCTGAAATACATTTACCCCAAATATTATGCCTGAAAATACAAGAATTAATATCGACAATTTTTTTGCCGAAATCATCAAGATTCACCTGCAGTGGTGTGCGCTTTTCTGATGTATTCTTCATAAGATCTGCAATCTTTCCTACTTCTGTATTCATGCCGATTGCAGTCACTTCGTATCTTCCTCTTCCATACGTAACAAAACTTCCGGAGAATACTTTGTTCGTCTGATCGCCAAGTGCTGTTCCGACTGCGACTTCATCCAGATTCTTTTCAACTGCTATGCTTTCTCCCGTCAGTGCACTTTCATCTACCTTCAGACTTGCACATTCTATAAGTTTTCCATCTGCAGGTATACAATCCCCTGCCTCCAGTATTACTTCATCGCCAATCGTCACCTCTCTCGACGGAATCTGAATAATATTTCCATCTCTTGCTACTTTCGCTTCCGGAGCAGATAACTGTTTTAAACTGTTAAGCGATTGTTCTGCCTTTACGGTCTGCACCGTTCCAAGTATTGCATTCATCGTAATTACTACAAAAATAACAATCGCACTTTCTGCATCTCCTAAGATACCGGAAATCACTGCAGATATGATCAATATGATAACAAGAAAATCTTTAAACTGTTCCAGAAATATCTGCATGATACTTTTCTTTTTCCCTTCTACCAGTTCATTGAAACCATATTTTTCCTGATTCTCCCTTGCTTGTTTTGTTGATCAGCATATTTGTTCTCCTTTCTTCTTTGGCCAATAACCCTTTTTAATTTTTGATATATCGAAAGTATACCTAGAATCTGCCACCGTCAACTTGTATTACATGCTTTTGCTTTGGTATAAAAAAAGAGACTTTTATTGCATAAAAACTATGCAATAAAAGTCTCATCATTTCATTACGATACGGATAGCTCTTTTGCCATCGTACTGACGTCATCGTAAACATCTATATCTTCCATTCTTATATCTCTTTTATGAAATATATAGATGCCGATTACTCCCTCTTATTAATTATAATATAATCACTTCAATAAAATATGTCAATATATTTCAATAACAAAGTATGCAAGAAAAACTACCGGTTGCCAAAGCATCCGTAATGAACTGCCAGTGGCAGGTCATGTAGGTGGCAAGTTCTTTAAATAAAAAAGAAGTAGTACTTATATACTACTTCACTCTCATTCCATGAGCGTGCGGGGATTCGAACCCCGGACAACTTGATTAAAAGTCAAGTGCTCTACCACCTGAGCTACACGCCCTTATTCCTTTCGCAAGGAAAATGCCCAGAACCGGAATCGAACCAGTGACACGAGGATTTTCAGTCCTCTGCTCTACCGACTGAGCTATCTGGGCATACACACAATATTTTGTGCGAGTTGCGGGGGGCAGGATTTGAACCTACGACCTTCGGGTTATGAGCCCGACGAGCTTCCAGACTGCTCCACCCCGCGATATTAAATTAAGTCTTGTGACTTAAAGCCGATGATCGGACTCGAACCGATAACCTGCTGATTACAAATCAGCTGCTCTGCCAATTGAGCCACATCGGCGAGTGCCTTACGGCTAATGGATGGAGGTGGATTCGAACCACCGAAGCAATTTGCAGCAGATTTACAGTCTGTACCCCTTTGGCCACTCGGGAATCCATCCATATTCCTTTTTATTTGATGGGACCAATAGGGCTCGAACCTATGACCCTCTGCTTGTAAGGCAGATGCTCTCCCAGCTGAGCTATGATCCCATACAAACGACCCAGAAGAGACTCGAACTCTCGACCTCCGCCGTGACAGGGCGGCGCTCTAACCAACTGAGCCACTGGGCCATCTTTTGTTGTACCTATGTACCTTCAAAACTGCATACAAGAAATATTTTCTTTCATCCTACCTATCACCTTGCTTGGTCATGCCCTCGACCGATTAGTATCAGTCAGCTCCATACATTACTGTACTTCCACCTCTGACCTATCTACCTCGTCGTCTTCAAGGGGTCTTACTACTTACGTAGGGATATCTCATCTTGAGGGGGGTCTTCACGCTTAGATGCCTTCAGCGTTTATCCCGTCCCGGCTTGGCTACTCTGCCATGCATTTGGTATGCAACAGATACACCAGCGGCCAGTCCATCCCGGTCCTCTCGTACTAAGGACAGCTCCTCTCAAATATCCTACGCCCACGCCGGATAGGGACCGAACTGTCTCACGACGTTCTGAACCCAGCTCGCGTACCGCTTTAATGGGCGAACAGCCCAACCCTTGGGACCTACTTCAGCCCCAGGATGCGATGAGCCGACAT
>ENA-OQES01000458-OQES01000458.1-human-gut-metagenome-genome-assembly--contig:-NODE-458-length-17473-cov-3.469907_pt1 | contig 17473 bp, 17 predicted proteins | sample MGYA00242798_ERZ504641 | MGnify/ENA primary metagenome ERZ504641 (study PRJEB26092, sample SAMD00036327) | human gut metagenome | host: Homo sapiens | study: EMG produced TPA metagenomics assembly of... | reverse complement strand
TTCGACATGTTCTCCCAGACGGGCCTGCGTTCCGCGGAAGGACTCGATTGCCTCGACATCGGCGCGTCCACCGGCGGTTTCTGCGACGTGCTTCTGCGACGCGGTGCCGCGCATGTGATCGCGCTCGACGTGGGGCACGGCCAGCTTGACCCGCGCATCGCAGGCAACGAGCGCATCATCGAAATGAGCGGCGTCAACATCCGCGACGTCGAAGCGGATGATCTGCCGTACCGGCCAAGCATGATCGTATCCGACGTGTCATTCATCTCGTTGACATACGTGATTCCCGTCATCGCGCGCATCGCCGCGCCCGGCGCACACGTCGTGCTGCTGGTCAAACCGCAGTTCGAAGTCGGCAAAGGCAACCTCGGCAAAAATCGGCATCGTGGAAAGCGAAACCTTACGCAAACAGGCGCTCGACACCGTCACCGCCTGCGCGAAAGCCAACGGACTGGATGTACGCGCCACGGCGGTCTCACCGATCGAAGGCACGCACGGCAACATCGAGTATCTGCTGTATGCAGTGGCGTAAACCGTTCTCCGCCAATCGATAGCGTAAAAATGAAAGGCCGGCGGCCCATATGAAAAATCCCATATGGACCGCCGGCCTTTTGCATGTTCCGTGGGCCTAGCCCCTCAAAAACTTGTCGATCTGATCCTGCTTGCCCATGATGATGAGCTCGTCGTTACGGTGCATAATCAGCTCTTTCGAACCGTATTCGAATTCCTTGCCCGGCGATTTGACACCGACCACGGTGATGCCGAACCGTTCATGTACGCGCGCATCCTCGATGGAGTAACCGACGACATGCGGGGGAGTGTGGATCTTCACCACGCTGTACGCGCCTTCAAGCTCGATGTAGTCAAGATAGTTGCCGGACACCAAGTGCCCTACGCGTTTGCCGGCATCGGTCTCCGCGTTGATGATGTGCCGTGCGCCGATACGCTGCAGAATGCGCGCATGCTCCTTGGACACCGACTTCGCCCAAATGTCGGAGATGCCCGCGTCCAGCAGATTGCCGGCGGTGATGACGGACGCTTCGACGCTGTCGCCGATGGCTACGACCGCCGTGTCGAAATCGGAGGCGTTGATCTGCTCCAACGCCATCACGTCGGTCATGTCGGCCTGCACGGTGGGGATCTGCGACGACCAGCGGTTCACCAGTTCGCCGTCCTTGTCGACGGCGAGCACATCCTGTCCCATCGTATCCAATGTGGTGGCTACGGAACTGCCGAAACGGCCGAGTCCTACCACAAGAACGCTTCTGGTGTTGTTAGCCATGATTGTTCGCGTACCTTTCGATGTTCTGTTCCGGATTCAAGTATAGGAAGTTGCGGGTATAGAAACCGTATCGACGAATCCGCTCAGCCGACCACGATCTGCTCGGTGGGGTAGCGGACCGGCTCCACATTGCGCGGCCTGGAGATCGCGTAGGCGATGGTGAGCGGACCGAGCCTGCCGATGAACATGGTCGCGGCGAGAATGTACAGGACCGCTGGACTAGAAGCGCTGGCCACGCCGACCGAATAGCCTCCCAGACCGAACGCCGAGCAGGTGTCGAACAGCGCGTTGCTCAGCGAGCATCCGGTGATGGCCATCAATGTCATGGACACTATGGTGACGAGTGCCAGACATGAGGTGGTGACGGCCACGGCCGTCATGACGGCTTGCGAATGGATGCGACGATGGAATGCGTTGACGTCATGGCGTCCGGTGAACGCGGCGCGGCAGGTCAACAGAATCACGGCGAATGTGGTGACGCGGATGCCGCCTGCGGTCGAAGTGCTGCCGCCGCCGATGAACATGACGATGGACAGGAACACCTTCGTCGCGTCGCTCACGCCCGGCATCCATGACAGGTCGAAGCCGGAGCTGCGGGGCATGACGGCCGCCACCATCGCATGCCACAACCGCGGTTCCACGCCTTCGGTGGCGAACAGCAGTTTGTGTTCCATTCCATGAGGAGGAACCAGGTGAACGAGGCGAGCACGATGCAGAACGTGGTGGTCAGCGTGAGCTTGGTATGCAGGCTCCAACGCTTCGGCGGACGATGGTTGCGCCATGAGCGCATGAGGTTAAGCAGGACGGGAAAGCCGAGCGTGCCGCAGAACGCGCTGACGAGGATAGGCAGGCCAACAGCCCAATTGTTGACATGCAGGCCGGCGCCGTCAGGGGTGAAGCCGGCGTTGTTGTACGCCATGACCGCGAAGAACAACGATTCCCACAGCGTGTGCCGCACATTGCCATGATTGACTTTGTACAGGCCGGGGAACAGCGCCACGAACGTGATGCCTTCGATGGTGAACGCGGTGGCGATGACCACGGTGAGCACGCCTTTGATTTCACCGAGCTTCGTGGTGCCCAGCTCGTTGGCCGTCAGCAGCTTTTGCGTGGCCTTGAGATGGTGGTTCACGGCCAAGGCGATGAGTGAAGCGAACGTCATGACACCCAAGCCGCCCTATCTGCACGGAGAAGATGAGCACGGCCTGGCCGAAAGCGGACCAATGCGTCGTCGAATTGACGATGGAGATGCCACACGTCGAAATCGCGGAGATCGCGGTGAAGAACGCGGTGGTGAATGTCGTTTGCTCGCCTTTTCGGCGTGGCGGTGGGCGTGAGCAGGAGCAGCGTGGACAATGCGCCCAACATCATGAAGTACAGGATGGTCAGACGTCCGGGATGTGTGGTGAGTCTGTGCATTAGGCTGCGCTTGCGCGGCTTGCGCTCCTTCCGCCATGGCCTTCTCGAACGTGTCCCCGGAGAACCACCAGGCATAGCCATGTGAGGCCTCGCGATTGGAGGAGGACTCGTCGAAGACGAGGTTGGACATGCTGTTCCTCGCTCCTTGTCTGTATAAACGGTCTTCGTTTCCTTGAGCTATTGTAGACGGTAGTGTGACGAACGGTGCAGAGACATACCATTCGGCCTGTTCGGCGGATTCGTGGGAAAACGACGAACAGGTTTTGCGGGTGGGATGTACGTGGCTCGTGAACGAACGGAAACGTCTGCGGCGTGTCCGGACACCCGCTACCGCCATTCGTTCATTTGTTCGATTACAATGGTAGGCATCGGCGTCCGTCGAGGACGTGGTATGTACGAGAGTTCTCGGAAAGGGCTTGCGATGCACGGTACCCGGCATGCGGTGGTAGTGACGCATACACGTCTGCGTGAAAGCGGCACGGTGGTCGAAGAAGCCGTCGAACAGCTGCGGCGCGCCGATTTCGAAGTGACGATCATCGACAATATCGAAGCGCCCGATTTCGGCAGCAAGACGCCAGTAGTGCCGAAAAACACGGAAATCGTGGTCGTGCTTGGCGGGGACGGTACCATTCTGCGCGCGGCCGAACTGGTTCATTGCACTGAAGTGCCCATCCTCGGCGTGAACCTAGGGCATGTCGGCTTTCTTGCCGAATTTGAAAGCTTCCAGATGAGCGAGGCGATCCGTCGGATCGCCGACCACGACTATTCCATCGACGAACGTATGATCGCCCACGTCGACGTATGGCTGCCGGGCGCGACGGAACCCATCGAGGACTGGGCGTTGAACGACATCACTTTGGAACGTGCGGACCGTGGCAAGATGGTGGAATTGTCCATCCGTGTCGACGACGTGGAGATGAGCTCATTCGGTTGCGATGGCGTGATCGTATCCACGCCGACCGGTTCCACCGCCTACGCGTTTTCCGCGGGCGGGCCGATCATGTGGCCGAATGTGAAAGCCTTGCAATTGGTGCCGTTGGCGGCGCATGCGTTGTTCGCACGTCCGCTCATCATCGGTTCCGGCTCCACGTTCGCCATCGACATTCTCGAGGATTCCACGTCGGATGGCTGGATCTGCTGCGACGGCCGTCGTCAACGCGCACTGCCCAAAGGCACACGTGTCGAAGTGCGTGAATCGAAATGCACTTTGCGATTGGCTCGTTTGTCTGGCGTGCCGTTCACGAACCGGCTCGTCACCAAATTTGATTTGCCTGTCGTCGGCTGGCGCGAGCAGGCGCGCAAAACCGGTGGCATACATCATGGGCAATCGTTCCCTAGAACCGGCAAACCGGAAAGCGGGAAGTGACCGGGCATGCTGGAAGAGCTTGAGATTCACAATCTCGGTCCGATTCGTTCCGCTCTGATCGCCCCGGCAGGTGGTATGACGGCGATCACCGGTGAGACGGGTGCCGGCAAATCGATGCTGCTCAGTGCGATTCGACTGATTTCCGGCGGTCCGTCCGATGGAGGCCGCGTTTCGGTGGGCGCTCAGGAGGCGTGGGCGCAGGGTGTGTTCGAAGTCGCCTCGTCGCCGGCCGCGGTGGCCGCGGCACGGGAAGCCGGCTTCGAACCGGAGGATGGCGAGCTGTTTCTGTCGCGTAAAGTGCCCGCTTCCGGGCGATCCCGCAGCATGCTGTCGGGACGTAGCGTGCCGCGTTCCGTACTCGCCTCCGTCGCCGCCGAACTGGTGACGATTCACGGACAGGCCGACCAATTGCGCATAGCGACTACCTCACGTCAGCGCGAATTCCTTGACCGCTATGCGGGAGACGAAGTGGCTTTGGCCGCCTACGGCAAGTCGTGGAGCGCGTTGCGCGCGATGGACGAGCGGTTGGAACGGCTCAACAGCCAGGAATCGTCCATGCGACAGCAGGCGGATTATCTGCGCGAATCAATCGAACGCATCAACCGTGTCGACCCGCAGCCGGGGGAGATGGACGAATTGCGTGCGCGCCGCGACCGCATCGAAAACGCGGCCGAGATCGCCGAAGGCGTGACGCGAGCGTTGGGCGCGTTGGACGCCTCGCAGGTGGTGGACGATGTCGAATCGTCCAGCGCGGCCGATTTGATCGACCATGCTTCGCAGGCGTTGCGCGCCATCCATGTGGAAGGCGTGTTCTCCGAACTCGCCGACCGGCTCGACTCCATCAGCACCGATTTGTCCGACGTGGTGTTCAGCCTGTCGGGAGAAGTGGACAACGAAGCGAGTATGGAGGATTTGGACGCCATCAACGGGCGCATCCACGAGCTGGACGAGCTGACCCGCCGATGGGGGCCGGAATTGTCCGACGTGATCGCATGGCGAGACAAGGCCGTATACGATCTGGAGGATCTGGACGCCTCCCCGGAAAAGGTCGAACAGCTGGAAGCCAAACGGGCGCAGTTGCTTAACGCGGCGCAAAAAAGCCGCGCAGGCTGTAAGCAAACGGCGCAGGACCGCGGCCAAGGAGCTTGCTTCCAAAGTCACCGCCGAACTTGACTCGCTGGCCATGGGCACTTCGAAACTTGAGATTCGCGTGGCCGAACGCGAACAGTTGGACGCCACCGGAGCGGACGACATCGAATTCCTCTTCACCCCGTTCCCCGGCTCCCCGCAACTGCCGATGGGCAAAAGCGCATCCGGCGGCGAGCTGAGCCGTCTGATGCTCGCGCTCGAATTGGTGGCCGCTGAAAAGCATGTCGTGGCCGGCGGAACCGTGCCGCCGATGACGTTCATCTTCGATGAGGTCGACGCCGGCGTGGGTGGCAAGGCCGCTGTGGAGCTGGGTGCCCGCTTGGCCAAACTCGCCCAATCCGCGCAGGTTCTGGTCGTCACGCACCTGCCGCAGGTCGCCTCCTGGGCGGACGAACAGTATGTGGTTGCCAAAGGCGAAACCAAGGATGGTTCCATCGCCACCACCATCAGCCAGGTGCGCGGGGATGAGCGCGTGCACGAAATCGCCGCATGCTGTCCGGCAGCGAAAGCGAAACATCTCTGGAACATGCCGAGGAACTGCTCAAATCGTCGGTGCTTGACTGACGGCGGATTCAATCGTAAAAAGTAATCGCAAATCGCAAAAGCGGTAATTGCAAAACAAAGGAGCCGATATGACACAGGAAACCAAGGCGAACCAAGGCAAAGGCGCCATCTTCGACCTTGACGGCACGCTACTCGACTCCATGGGCGTGTGGGATCAGGTGGACGTCGACTTCCTTGCCAAACGCGGCATCGAGGTGCCGGACGACTACATGCAGAAGGTCGCGGCCATGCAATTCCGCCAGATCGCCGAATACACAATCGCACGATTCGGCCTGTCGGACACTCCCGAAGCGTTGATGGAGGAGTGGGACCATATGGCACGTGTCATGTACGCCACGGTGGTTGAAGCCAAACCGTATGCGCGCGAATATCTGGAATCGTTGAAGGCGAGCGGCGCGAAACTGGCCGTGGCCACGTCATTGCCGCCGATGCTGCGCGAACCGGCCATGAAGCACGTCGGCATTTTCGACTATTTCGATGACGTGGTCAGCGTCGACGATGCTGGCGACGTCGGCAAAACTGAGCCGGACGTATATCTGCTGGCCGCGTCGCGTCTCGGCATCAAACCAAGCGACTGCACCGTATTCGAGGATCTGCTGGTCGGCATGCGCTCGGCCAAGTCGGTCGGCATGCATGTGTGGGCCATGCACGACGATTCCTCCGACGCCGACTGGCCTGAGATCTGCGATCTGGCCGACGGCGTCATGTTCGACTTCCACGACGCGCCCGTCATACTGTAACGGTTTGCATCATCGCCTGATGTTTCCGGGCCATTGCGTGATTCGACCGCTTCACGCTTTCATGACGCCGATCAGGTCCATATCTTGTTGAGCCTCATGAAGACGCGGCTCATGATTGTTCCCTATACGCCTTCTCGAACATGCCAAGCAGATCAAGCAGGCTGATGTCGGCGGCCTTGGCGGCGGTTACCGTCTGCCGGAACACGTCCATGATGCGTTCGCGCGCACGTTCCTTCATAAGCTCGTTGCCGTGGGCCAGCACGAACGTGCCTTTGCCCTGCACATTCTCGACAAGCCCCTCATCCGCCAGCTCGCTGTACGCTCTGGCGATGGTGAGCACGCTGATGTGCAGTTCCTTGGCAAGCTTCCTGAGGGAGGGGAGCGCCTCGCCGGTTTGCAGTTCGCCCGACATGATCGCCGCTCGGATCTGATCTTCGATCTGTTCGTAAATCGGTTTGCCGGACGCGGATGAGATGTTCAGCTTCACTGTATCCCTTTCTGCGAGTGATATATATCCTGACCGAACAGTGTACGCAAACTGTTCAACAGCTATATATAACAGTAACACAGATTTGGCCATGCTGTTATTATATGATCTATAACAGCATGGCCGTAATTGAAAACCTTGGTATTCCGCCATTCTGAACAGTTAGTGCCTACCGGCTGCGGTGCCTGTCCGTTACTTGTGCGACGGATGGATGAGACGGTGGAAGGACAGGTAGATCAGCCAAGACACCGGCAGCGCCAGCATGAACAGGGGATAGAACCATGCGATCGGCAGGTGCCCATAGAGAACTCCAGCCAGCACCGGCCCCAACGCCATACCCAAGTCGATGCCCATATAGTACGTGCCGTTGGCCAAGCCACTGCGCTCCCGGCCGGCGATCACCACCGCCTGCGCCTGCGTGACGGAACTCATCAGTCCATAACTGGCCGCCATGGCGATGCCCGCGCCAAGCAGATACCAATCGTTCGTCATGAACGTGAGAAAGGCAAGCGACGCCAACATCGCAAACGAACAGACGACAAGCCAGAAACGGAAACCCTTCGAATCGAACAGGTCGCGCAACGTGAGCCGCAGTACCAGCAGCGCGGCCGCATAGAACACGAAGAACAAGTCGGACGAGATACGCAGATGTCGTGCGGAAATGTAATCCACCAGGAACGACTGGTTCGCGAAATAAGGGATGGCGAACATCATGAACACCGCGGCCAATGGAATGGCCCGTGGCTCCACCAGATTGCGAAGACGCAGACGATGCCGTAACGACTGCTCGGCGGCAACGGTTTTACGAGCCGGCCTGCCACCGTTTTTCACCAGCAGAACCGTCACGAACGCGCACACGTTAAGCGTCAGCGATGCGATGAACGTCCACTGGTAGCCGACGGCCGCCTGCAGACGGATGCCGAGTGCCGGGCCGACCGCAATCGCCAACGCGTTGACGATGCCGTACAATCCCATGCCCGCGCCCATATGCCGGATCGGAAGCAGCAGCGACACCCACGTCGCCAGACAAACCGTGCCGCATGCGAAGCCAAGCCCGTTGACCATGCGCGCCGCGACCAGCATGCCCGTCGAATCGGCAAGACAATACATGACGCCCGCCACGATGTACAGCACCGTTCCCGCAGCCACCAGCAACCTCTTGCTGACCAAATCCGACAGATTGCCCGCGATGGGACGGCAGAACAGAGACACGAAACTCATCGCGCCGGCGATCACGCCCATCAGCGCGCCCGTCGCTCCCATCGACTCGCCATAGCCGGCGATGACCGGCGTGATCACCATGTTGCTGGTCATGAAGAAGAACGTCGCCAGCATCACCAGCGCCACGTCACGGGTGATGAGCCGGTCCTTCCTCGGTTCCGCGGGTTCATCCGGCCGATTTGCCGTTACGCCCGACTGCGATGCTGAAGCTACGCTCATGATTCTCCTGCCTTTCGGGAACGCACTGTACCAGCGTCAATGAAAAACGGCCGCCCGCGTATCGCGGACAGCCGATTCTTCTATGTATCGTTGCCGTTTTGCCTGTCGAAACCTTACAGCGCCTTCGCGGCCTGCTCGACGAATCCTTCCATGCCGTCGATTTCGACGACGTTATCGAAACGCACGTCGGCGGTCTCAAGACCGCGCAGCGCGGCCGGAGCGGTGGTGCCGGTGGCCTTGGCAAGCATGTCCATGCATTCGAAATCGGTGCCGGACGCGTCAAGACCCAGAGATTCGTTGACTACGCGCGGGAACTTGTACGGGCTGGCGGTGGACAGCAGCACGCGCGGCGTGAGCGGATCGCGCGGCATCTGCTGCATGACGTAGTAGCCGCATGCGGTGTGCGGGTCGATCACGTAATGGTTCTTGTTCCAGCAGTCCGCGATCATCTCGCGCACCTGGTTCTCATCGGCCCAACCGGTGCCGAAGATGGAACGAATCTTCTTCATCATCGGCTCGGGAACCTCGTAGGCGCCCCACTGGTTCAGATCGTTCATCAGCATGGAGATCAGGCGTGTGTCCTTGTCGGACATGTAATACAGCATGCGCTCCAGGTTCGATGAGATGAGGATATCCATCGACGGGGAAATGGTCTGGAAGAACGGACGCTGACGGTTGTACGTGCCGGAAGTCAGGAAGTCGAACAGCACGTTGTTCTTGTCGGACGCCACCACAAGATGCTTGACCGGCAGGCCCAGCAGTTTCGCGTAATAGCCGGCGAGGATATCGCCGAAATTACCCGTCGGCACAACGAACTCGACCTCGTCGCCCACATTGATGACCTGGCGTTCCAGCAGCTGCGCGTACGCGGAGAAGTAATAGACGACCTGCGGCACCAGACGGCCCACATTGATGGAATTCGCGGAGGAAAGCACCACATGCGAATCATCGGCGAGACGTTCGGCAAGCTCCTTGTCGCCGAAGATGCGCTTGACGGCGGACTGCGCGTCATCGAAATTGCCCTTGACCGCGCACACGTTCACATTGGAGCCGGACTGCGTGGTCATCTGCAGCTCCTGCACCTGGCTGACCTTGCCTTCCGGATAGAACACGGTGATGCCGGTGCCCGCGGCGTCCGCGAAACCAGCCAACGCGGCCTTGCCGGTGTCGCCGGACGTGGCGGTGACGATCATGATCTTCTCATCCGCGTCGCCATCCGCTGGAGTGGTGCGCGCCATGAAACGCGGCAGAATCTGCAGCGCCACATCCTTGAACGCGGAAGTCGGACCGTTGAACAGTTCCATCACATAGTCATCGCCGAGCGGCTTGACCGGAGTGATCTTCTCGTCGGACCACTGCGGGCCGTACGCCTCGTCGATGCACTCCTTGAGCTCGGCCTCGGTGTAGTCCGGCAGCAGCACGGACAGCACATCGAACGCGATCTGCTGGTAGGACTTGCCGGCCAAGGAAGCGATATCCACATGGGTCTCACCCAAGGAGTCGGTCACGAACAGGCCGCCATCATCGGCGATGCCCTTGCGGATGGCCTGCTTGGAGGTAAGCGAATCGGTGGTGCTGCGTGTGCTGTGGAACGTGGTCACTGGATTTCCTTAGCAATAGAACGGACAGATTACGTCAAACGTGCTTCTCAGTGTACCGGCACAGGTGGGAAGAACGTCGCCTCGCGTCCGTGGAATGGGACGCCGACCCCATACGATTGCCGACGGAAGGTCCTGCTTTTCCACGTGGCACCGCGATCGTGCCGTCCATGTCTTCGCGCGCAGGCGGTGCCATATTTCCCACATGTTTCGAAACCCGGTTTTCCTCCGATCGTTTTCACACGTACACTGCTCTGTAACCCGCGGTACAGCGGATGATCATTCCGAAGTCAAGGAGGGCTTCATGACTGCATCACCTCTTGCGCAAACACCGAACGACATGTTCAACGCGCCCATCGCCGAAGCGGATCCGGAAATCGCCGAAATCCTCGACGCCGAACTATCCAGGCAGCAAAACGGACTCGAAATGATCGCATCCGAGAATTTCGTGCCACGCGCCGTCCTACAGGCACAAGGCTCCGTACTGACCAACAAATACGCCGAAGGCTATCCGGGACGCCGCTACTACGGCGGCTGCGAGCAGGTGGACAAAATCGAAACCATCGCCCGCGAACGCGCCAAAAGCCTATTCGGCGCCGAATACGCCAACGTACAGCCGCACTCCGGCGCACAGGCCAACGCAGCCGTCTACCAGGCGCTCGTCAAATCCGGCGACACGGTCCTCGGCCTCGCCCTCGACCACGGCGGCCACCTCACCCATGGCATGAAAATCAACTTCTCCGGCCGCTTCTACCACGCCGAAGCCTACGGCGTGAATCCCGAAACCTTCCGCATCGACCCGGAAATCATCCGCCAGCGTGCGCTCGAAACCCATCCCGCCATGATCATCGGCGGATGGAGCGCCTACCCGCGCATCGAAGACTTCAAAGCCATGAAGGAGATCGCCGACGAGGTCGGCGCCAAATTCTGGGCGGACATGGCCCACTTCGCCGGCCTCGTAGCCGCCGGACTGCATCCAAGCCCCGTCCCATACGCCGACGTCGTATCCTCCACCGCGCACAAAACCCTCGGCGGCCCACGCTCCGGCTTCATCCTCGCCAAGCAGGAATACGCCAAGAAACTCAACTCCGCCGTATTCCCCGGCCAGCAAGGCGGCCCGCTCATGCACGTCATCGCCGGCAAGGCCGTCGCCTTCAAAGTCGCCGCCACCCCGGAATTCAAAGACCGCATGCAACGCACCCTCGACGGCGCCAAGATCCTTGCCGAACGCCTCATGGCCGACGACGTCAAAAACAACGGCATCAGCGTCCTGACCGGCGGCACCGACGTGCACCTGGTCATGGTCGACCTACGCAACAGCGAAATGGACGGCAAACAAGGCGAAGACCTGCTCGCACAATGCGGCATCACCATCAACCGCAACACCGTCCCGTTCGACCCACGCCCCGCATCCGTGGCCTCCGGCCTGCGCATCGGCACCAGCGCACTCGCCACCCGCGGCTTCGGACCCAAGGAATACGAGGAAGTCGCCGACATCATCGGCACCGCTCTCGCCGCAGGACAGGACGTCGACGTCGACGCGCTCAAGGCGCGCGTCGACAAGCTTGCCGAAGACTTCCCGCTTTACCCGGGACTCGACCAAATCCACTGATCGCCAGCCTCGACTGACGAAATCGCGTCCCGCCGCGCAACCAACGACCCGAAAATGGCCGTCATTGCCCAGCGAGGCGTGATTTCGCGCTATTCTAAGAGACTATGACGAATCCACAGAACCAAGGCACCGCCATGAACGCCGACGTGTTCGAAGCAGTATGCGCCATGGGCGACGCAGCCCGCACCGCGCAATCGCAACTTGCCCAGGCAAACACCGAAGCCAAAAAACCAACTGCTCAACGCCATCTCCGACGCACTCGACCAGCATGCGGACGACATCGCCGCAGCCAACACGCTCGACATGAACCAAGCCGAAACCGACGGCATGGACGCCGGCAAACTCGACCGACTCAGATTCGACCAGCAGCGCATCGCCGCCGCCGCGCAAGGCGTACGCCATGTGGCATCCCTACCAGACCCCATCGGCGAAATCGTACGCGGATACCATCTGGAAAACGGCCTACGCCTGCAGCAGGTACGCGTCCCCATCGGAGTGCTCGGCATGATCTACGAAGCACGTCCCAACGTCACCGTCGACGTGGCCTCCCTATGCATCAAATCCGGCAACGCCGTCCTGCTGCGCGGCGGACACGCGGCCGAACACACCAACGCGGCAACACTTGCCGTCATCGCCGACGTACTCACCAAACACGGATACGACCACAACATGATCGCCACCGTAGCACCAATACGGACGCGACGGCGCCACCGCCATGATGGAAGCACGCGGCCACATCGACGTGCGTCATCCCACGCCGGGGGGAGCAGGACTCATCCAAGCCGTGGTACGCAACTCCCAAAGTCCCCGTCATCGAAACCGGAGCCGGTCAACGTGCACTATCTACGTCGACCGCACCGGCAACCCCGACAAAGCCATCCCCATCCTCATCAACGCCAAAAACCCCAACGCGTCGGCGTATGCAACGCCACCGAAAAACTCCTCGTCCACAAAGACATCGCCGAAAGCTTCCTGCCGAAAGCCGCGGCAGCGCTCGCCGCAGCGGGAGTCGAAATGCATGCCGACGAACGCGCGTATGGCATCATCGAACATGCCGGAATCGCAAATGCGCAACTCGTGCATGCCACCGACGAGGATTGGGACACCGAATATCTGGCACTCAAAATCGGCATCAAGGTGGTCGACTCGCTTGACGAAGCCATCGCGCATATCAACCGTCACTCCACCGGGCACACCGAATCCATCATCGCCGAAGACTATTCGGCCATCGAGGAATTCACCGCCCGCATCGACTCGGCGGTGGTGATGGTCAACGCCTCCACACGTTTCACCGATGGCGGCGTGTTCGGATTCGGCGCGGAACTTGGCATCTCCACACAGAAGATGCATGCGCGCGGTCCGATGGGGCTGCGCGAGATGACCACGACCAAATGGATTGGCTACGGAACAGGACAGGTGAGAGAATGAGCGACGAAGTCATGCAGGACAATATGCAGCACACCATGCAGGACAACAAGAACCCATGGAACGCGGACTTGACCGACCCAATGCTCAGATTGCGATTGGCATCCGAACGATTGAGCATCGTGCGGTATGTGTTCCTTGTGCAGGTCGAAGACGGTATCGCGTCCGCAGACGAACGCGCCTCGCTCGAATACGCCGACGCGGTGTTGATCGGCTGGCCCGAAACCGACGCTTCGGACGTCATCACTCCCGATGCCGCCCAGCTTGACGATATCGACGAGCAGATGCGGGTCATGGAACAGCACATCGCCAAGTTCAGCGCGATGGAACGAGATCATGACATCGTCGGCATGACCGACACGCTGATTCGTGTCACCGAGCGCGTTGCCGGAATCCGCAGTATATACCAGCCGGATTTCCCGCTGCCGACATTCGCCGAGATTCGACGTGTGGTGCAGGACGAGTGGGATGAGGATATGGACAAGATCGATCCCGACAACGCCTCACCGACCGCGGACAGCATCGAGCAGGAAACCGCCGACGCGGACAAAGAGCAGCAGGCCGAGAAACAGGCCGAACAGCAGGCCGATGGCGCGCAAAAGAGCGGAGCGTCCGCATGACCGGACCAAAACGCATGCGGCCGGAATCTGCGGAGGCCGATCCCGAACTGACCGTCAGCTACGTGGTCGAGCCGGAACGACGCATGTCGGAACTATCCGTAGACCGGCCGCAATCAGCCGTGACCACCGGACGCAGGTCCGCACGAGGCAACTGGCACAACCGGTTGCGCATCGGCATCATGGGCGGCACTTTCGATCCGATCCATAACGGCCATTTGGTCGCAGCCTCCGAAGTGTCCTGGGTGTACGACCTCGACGAGGTGATCTTCGTGCCGACCGGACGGCCGGTGTTCAAGTTGGACAAGAAGGTCACCAATGCGGAGGACCGGTACCTTATGACGGTCATCGCCACCGCGTCGAATCCGAAATTCACCGTGTCGCGCGTGGACATCGACCGTCCCGGCGTCACCTACACCATCGACACCCTGCGTGACATCCGCGCCCAGTATCCCGATGCGGAACTGTTCTTCATCACCGGTGCCGACGCCGTGGCGGAGATCATGCAATGGAAGGACGCCAACAAGATGTGGGAGCTGGCGCATTTCGTGGCCGTGACACGTCCCGGTTATTCCTCGCCGGACGGCGTGAAATTACCTGAAGGCAAGGTGGATACGCTGGAGATTCCCGCTTTGGCGATTTCCTCCACGGATGTGCGTCGCCGCGCCGAACATGGCGAACCCGTCTGGTATCTCGTACCCGATGGCGTGGTGCAATACATCGGTAAACACGGCCTATACCGATAGAAGATGGATGGGGCCGTCCGCATGGCCCCCGAACACACGGGGTCGGTGAGGTCTGCGCGGCCGGTTAGTATGGGTCACATCCACTTCGCTAGAACAGACGTTTGGAGACACGGTGAGCGCAATCCTTGAAGGAAAGCCGGATAAGAACCTATCCTTGTCACAGGCAGAGCACACCCGAAGCTGGCGGCGGAAGTCGCCGAACAGCTCGGCATCGATGTTCTGGAAACCACAGCATATGACTTCGCGAACGGCGAAATGTACGTGCGCTACACCGAATCCGTGCGCGGCGCGGACGTGTTCGTGCTGCAAAGCCATTCCAATCCGGTCAACCAGGCCATCATGGAACAGCTCATCATGATCGATGCGCTGAAGCGCGCTTCCGCCCGTTCCATCACCGCGGTCTGCCCGCTGCTGGGCTATTCCCGCCAGGATAAGAAGCACCGCGGCCGCGAGCCCATCTCCTGCCGTCTGGTGTTTGACCTGCTCAAGACCGCAGGCGCCGACCGCATCATGAGCGTCGATCTGCATGCGGCGCAGTCGCAAGGCTTCTTTGACGGCCCGGTCGATCATCTCATCGCCATGCCGGTGCTGGTCGATTACATCCGTGACCGTTTCTCCAACCAACTTGACAACGTCGCTGTCGTCTCCCCGGACGCCGGTCGTATCCGTGTTGCCGAACAGTGGGCGCAGCGCCTCGGCGGCGGTCCGCTCGCCTTCGTGCACAAGACCCGCGACATCACCCGCCCGAACCAGGCGGTCGCCAACCGTGTGGTCGGCGACGTCGCAGGCAAGGACTGCGTGCTTGTCGACGACCTGATTGACACCGCGGGCACCATCGCCGGCGCATGCAACGTGCTTAAGGATGCCGGAGCCAAGTCGGTGACCGTCGTCGCCACGCATGGCGTGCTGTCCGGCCCGGCCGTGGACCGACTGAAGAACTGCGGCGCACGCGAGGTCGTGCTCACCGATACCGTGCCGATTCCGGAAGAAAAGCGTTGGGACGGTCTGACTGTTCTGTCGATCGCGCCGTTGCTGGCAAGTGCCATCCGCGCCGTGTTCGAAGACGGTTCCGTTGCCGAACTGTTCGACACGTATCCGGAACATCACGGCCAGGGCTTCCTGTTCGCCTGATTTTCTAGGAAACTCGGATACTTCTGACACTTCAGATATTTCGAGGTTTTTCACGTTATACGGGTTCCGGTTCATTCGGAACCCGTTTTCTTTATGCTTTTCGCTGCATTGCACGCTGACGGTTGCGCGGGTGGGGGTGTTTCCGCCATGCCGTACGGGCCGATCCGACTTGTTCGAATGGTAATGCGTGCGGAACGTCATGATGCCCCCGCATCTTAAAAAAACCGTCAGGCCGGCATCAGACCTGTACGCCTGCGAGCTTCAGGAACTTCTTGTCGGACTGGATGCCTTGAGTCAGTTATTTTCAGAAACATATGTAACAACTTATTATTTATCTTCTTGTAAGGCTGATATCGCATTGGCAGATCCAGCCAGGTCTTCTTATCCACAATACTCTTGTAATGTGTAAATGTATCAAATCCGGTCTTTCCGTGGTAACTGCCCATGCCGCTTTCGCCAAATCCGCCGAAAGGCATTTCGCTTGTGGCAAGGTGAATCAGTGTATCGTTGATGCAGCCTCCGCCGAACCCGATTCTTGCAATTACATTTTCTGCTACATGTGTATCTCCGGCGAAAATATAAAGTGCAAGCGGATGGGACATGGCACGGATATTATTCACGGCTTCGTTGATAGAATCGTAAGTCAGGATTGGAAGAACCGGTCCGAAGATTTCTTCCTGCATGACAGCATCCGCAAAGGTGACGTTGTCCATGATTGTTGGCTCGATCTGTAAAGTGTGATGGTCGAAAGTGCCGCCATAGACCACTTTGTCGTAATCAATCAGTCCAAGCAGCCGGTCAAAATGTTTTGAATTGATAATTTTGCCATATTCTTTATGTGCCAGAGGCTGTTTACTATATTGTTTTTGAATCTGTTTTTTCAATTCTTTTATAAGTTTATCTTTGACTGTGCGGTCGCAGTAAATGTAATCAGGAGCAACACATGTCTGCCCACAATTTAAAAATTTTACCAAAAAGCAATACGTTTAGCAGCAAGTTTGATATCGGCACTTTTATGAACGATGCAAGGGCTTTTACCACCGAGCTCAAGGGTGATTGGAGTCAGATGGTTGGAAGCATGCCGCATCACTTCCTTCCCTACTTCCTGGCTTCCGGTAAAGAAGATGTAGTCAAAATGTTCATTTAGCAGGAAATTATTTTCCTCGCGCCCGCCTGTGACAACAGCCACATATTTTTGCATCGAAGCATTCTCGGATTATACGGCTGATCAGAGCAGTAGTATGTGCAGAATAGGCACTTGGCTTCAGGATAGCTGTATTTCCTGCTGCCAGCGCATCAATCAACGGCTCTATGGTGAGCATGAACGGATAATTCCATGGACTCATAATCAGTGTGACACCATACGGTGACGGTTTTTGATAACTCCTGGAGTGAAACTGTGCCAGTGGAGTCCTGACTGTGCGCTCTTTCGCAAATTTGCGCGTATGCCTTATCATATAAGTCAGTTCGCTTAGGACGAGACCAGTTTCGCACATGTAGCTTTCAAAAGCACATTTCCCCAAATCTGCACGGATTGCAATATTAATTTCATTTTCATATTTTAAGATGCATGCTTTTAATTTTTGAAGTGCATGTATACGATATTCTACATCAAGCGTAGCATCGGAATGAAAAAAAAGTCCGCTGTTTCTGAATCAGTTGTTTGAATTTCAGCCTGTGTCATAAGAAAAGCCTCCTATATAATTGAATTCATTTTGAATTTGTAATTGATTCCCCAAAATGCAGCTCTGGTTTGCTGAGCTGCAAGTATGATATTTATATGATTATGATAGATGCATTTGTCTGATAATTCAAGAAACAAATTGATAGAAATGTTGATTGTAATAGCGAAAAGAATTACATTCAGATGGAACTAGTGATTACTGAACTGCATGAT
>ENA-OQES01000457-OQES01000457.1-human-gut-metagenome-genome-assembly--contig:-NODE-457-length-17502-cov-8.353669_pt1 | contig 17502 bp, 20 predicted proteins | sample MGYA00242798_ERZ504641 | MGnify/ENA primary metagenome ERZ504641 (study PRJEB26092, sample SAMD00036327) | human gut metagenome | host: Homo sapiens | study: EMG produced TPA metagenomics assembly of... | reverse complement strand
CTATTCTGTCGGAAAAGTTCGATTGCGTCCATGGGCGGAAATGGGCGGTTGTATTGCAACAAACGCAACAACTTTTAACAGGGAACTATTGATTGTAGAAAAATCAAACGACGGAAAGCCTTTTGAACTTCATACTTCTTATGCCGATAAAGAAAAATACTACCGCAATTTGCGTAACCCATGGCTATTCCTGCTGCTCCTATTTGCACTGTTTGCCATTATCAAGCATTCTATTGTCTTGGGTATTTTTTCATTGGTTTCTGCAATTCCCAGCATTCTATACCAGCTCCAAATTATAAATGTCCGACAAAAAGCCAAAACGTGGGAACAATAAATAATAATCAAGAGGGCGACAACAGAAGCTGTCGCCCTCTTGATTGTTATTTATAGAAATACCAAAAAGATTGCTCCGCAGCCGCAAGCAGATTGCAGAGCGGATCAACGTTAGCGAATCCTATGTTGCCCGTTCTGAAAAGTTCATGCGAGGCGTTCAGATCATGGATCAGATGATACCCGGTATGCAGGAGAGAATCTTGTCCGGGCAGTTCAAAGTCCGTGATGCCGATATGCACCGTCTTGCCAGAGCAGATTTTCCGAACCGCAAACAGATCGTGCACGAGATTCTGCACCCGGAGGACCGCTCTGCTCCGCAGAAACGAATCTACGGAATTAACTATTCTGCACTGGAAGCTGCCGTCCGGCGAATCCAGCAGGATGTTGATTTCCTGATGAAGTATCTCCCCAAGGTGCCTGATGATGCCTATGTGAAAGTGGAGACCACGAAGATTCTCAAACAGTATAAGGCATATATGGCACAGTTTGAAGAACTGCTGAACGATGAAAAAGTCGCATAACGACAGGCACTTGTAAGCCATAAACGAGCCACCAGCCGCAAGTGCAGGGCGGAAAGCATCTGCGCCCTTGCGCCTGATAAAAATTGGAACTTTGATTTTCTCGCACGGCTTTGCCATGGTGGGACAGTCAAAGGAGCGTGCGTTTGAACAAAAAGAAAAAGTCCACGAACACTTCCCCCTATCCCGATGAAGTCATCGACCGTCTGGCACGGGCATTCTACCCGGCAATCCTTGCCTGCTGGAACAGCGAGGAAGGGCAAAGAGAATTTGCTGCATGGCAGGCGGAACAGGCTCATCATGCCCCCAGCAATGAGAAACAGAGCGTTCCCGACGGGGAACGCCCTGTTGTACATATCGCTATCGTATGTGGATTTTTGCAGGGTGCGTCCGGGTGCTGGGTATTCGTAAAACAGTTTTCGAGAAATGACACGGCAACTGCCTGTCAGGATTGGTTACGAGTACCCGGCTAGGCCGAGGAAGCATCAAGTCCCATGTCCGCACCGTCAAGGTATTGGATATGGGACTTTTTGCATTTCAGGAACGTATACACCTCTGGAAAGGTGTAACACACTAGACTTTGTACCAAAGTCGTGTGCCAAGGGTGCTGCGCCCCTTTGGAATCCCTGCTTACATCGCCTGTGGGCGATGTAGATTCGCCGCACAGAAAGCTCTCACAAAAGGCACACCCGGCTGTCTGCGGCGAGGAGAAGGCACTTCTGCGGAAGTGTAATAACCCACTATGACACTTTCATCCCTGTGGTCTGCAAAGTATAGTGGGCTCTCCGAGGGGGAACGGCTGTATAGAGTGCGTTTCGGGCAAATCGCCGCATACGTGTATACGGAAGATGGGTACGCACGTACGCAGTAAATCGGCCAAGTTCTCCCATGTAGAGGGTGTAATTTCGATAAAGAACGTGGTATAATTGACTCAACAAATCGATTTGTGGAGGCGATTATTTATGAAAAAAGAAACCAAGAAATCTATCTTATTCTATGCAGCTTCTGCTCTGTTATATATGGCTTCACTTATTAGCTTCATAAGTGGAAATGATAATTCTATGGCTGTTGTATGGTTGTGTCTTGGTTCATCATTTCTTTGCCTTGGCTCGACGCATCTTTGTTTAGGTTTGTCTCGTAAGAAAAAGGGAAACGACAAAACCGATGCAAGCAATAAATAAATTCCTAGTATATCGCACTCACTCCTAAGCAGGGTTTGGGGCAGGCACGCCCCAACAAGAAGCTGTCCCAAAAGGGCAAGAATTTTCAAGAATTGAAAATTTGTGGCCACGGGACGATTCTTGCTCTCACGAAAACCCATACTTTTTGAAAATCCGCTTTTCGCAGCCAAAGGAGGATGCACCATGAAAAAAGAGATCGAAGCCTTCGTCAACGCAGCCAACGAGCAGGAGTTGGAAGCCGCATGGAATAACCTCTCGGCAGAGGAACAGCGAGTTTTCGAGCAGCTCATGGAGGAAGAACCACCCGAAGATGCACTGGCATTTTTCGCACAGCTGTATGATGATGCCCCGAAAGAGCAGACCAGCGAGACTGTGAACATCTCCGAAAATGAAATCTATTTCAAGCGGAAGCCCTTGACCGAAGAGCAGAAGAAACACAGCTCTTATGTGGACGAGAACGGCAACCTCCATGTCAAGAACCTGTCCGCTTTCTGGATTCCAGAACTGACCACCACGGAGAAAGTCGGTCACACCACCTACACCGTGACCGGCAGCTATGAGGGCAAGGAGTCCTTTTTGAAGAAGCTGGAGCGCATTGTTGCCAAGAACGCCCAGCAAAAATTTGAAGATGAGGGTGCAGACGAATGACAACTGCGTCCAATTCTGCTATACTTGACCCGGTAACCAATCCTGTACCGACAGTTGCTCCACAGAGTAAGGAGGACACAACAATGTCTGGAGCAACGAATAAAATCACCGCACTTTACTGCCGACTGTCGCAAGAGGACGCACGGCTCGGCGAAAGCCTGTCCATTGAGAACCAGAAGGCTATTCTTCTGGAATACGCTAAGAAGAATCACTTTCCGAACCCGGTGTTCTTTGTGGATGATGGCTACTCCGGCACGAACTATGACCGTCCCGGCTTCCAGAGTATGCTGACCGAGATTGAAGCGGGACATATAGGAATCGTTATCACAAAGGATTTGTCCCGACTGGGGCGCAATTCCGCCTTGACTGGTCTGTACACCAACTTTACCTTTCCCCAGTATGGCGTTCGCTACATTGCCATTAACGACAACTATGACACCATTGACCCGAACAGCATAAACAACGATTTTGCAGGCATTAAGAACTGGTTCAACGAGTTTTACGCCCGCGATACCAGCCGCAAGATTCGGGCCGTTCAGAAGGCCAAGGGAGAGCGTGGAGTACCGCTGACGGTCAATGTGCCGTACGGCTATGTGAAAGACCCGGAGAACCCGAAACATTGGCTTGTTGATCCGGAAGCGGCTGCGGTCGTGAAGCGCATCTTCTCCATGTGCATGGAAGGCCGTGGCCCGACCCAAATTGCAAACCAACTGTGGGTGGACAAAGTTCTGACTCCTACCGCCTACAAGTTGAGCCATGGCCGGAGTACAAACGCACCTGCCCCGGAAGACCCTTATCGCTGGGATAAAAGAGCAGTAAGTTTGATTCTGGAACGCCGGGAGTACACTGGCTGCACAGTCAACTTCAAGACCTATACTAACTCTATCTGGGATAAAAAGAAACATCTGAATCCTGTGAAAAATCAGGCTATCTTCTCGGATACACATGAGCGCATTATCGACGATGATGTGTTTGAAAAGGTTCAGAAGATTCGTAATCAGCGTCACCGCATGACCCGGACAGGCAAGAGCAGCATTTTCTCCGGTATGGTCTACTGTGCTGACTGCGGTTCCAAGATGCAATATGGTTCGTCCAATAACAGGGACTTCAGTCAAGACTTCTTTGATTGCTCTCTGCACAAGAAGAACGGGAGCAGGTGCAAGGGACACTTCATCCGGGTAAAGGTTCTGGAAGGCCGTGTGCTGAACCATATCCAGCAGGTGACAGACTACATCCTTTGCCATGAAGACTACTTCCGCAAGGTCATGGAGGAACAGCTTCGGGTGGAAAGCAGCGAAAAGCTGACTGTCCTGAAGAAGCAGCTTGCCCGAAATGAGAAGCGAATCGCAGATCTCAAACGGCTGTTCATGAAAATCTACGAGGACAACGCCAGTGGAAAGCTGAGCGATGCCCGCTTCGACATGATGAGCCAGAGTTACGATGCCGAGCAGAAGCAGCTGGAAGAGGACGGCCTCTCTATCCAACAGGAAATCGAAGTACAGGAACAGCAAATTGAGAATATTGAAAAGTTCGTCCAGAAAGCGCACAAGTACGTCCATATTGAAGAACTCACCCCCTATGCTCTCCGTGAACTGGTGTCGGCTATCTATGTGGATGCCCCGGATAAGTCCAGCGGAAAGCGGGTGCAGCACATCCATATCAAGTACGATGGGCTGGGGTACATCCCTCTGGATGAACTGGAAGCAAAAGAAAAGGCATGACCGAAGTCACGCCAAATCTTCCCCATTTAGGGAACTTTTGCAAATACTGTTTTATGGGAACTCTGCTGGTGGACGCACCCTGTTTTTGTTTTTATGGAAACTCATGCTGTTCCATATGCAACGAGCGGGTCATTTCTGCGAACGCCCAGTGCAGTGGTCTCATACAAAACCCGCCCTGCAAATCTTGCACGGACCTCGTAGTTCTGCGTTCCATCGGAGCTTTTCCACCTGCCCAGCAGTTCATCTTTTAATACTTTCTGCCCGGCGCAGACTTCCGGGAACCAGTAGCCATCCGCCGGAGCTTCTTCGTAGACGGCTTTTGCAATCTCTGTTTGCGGAACAGCAGCGAACGCTTCTTTTCTTATTCCAAGATGGTTCATCAGACGGAGTACATCTTCGCAATCTGCATTCACCTCTTCGGAAGTCCAGCGGCTATTTCCGCCCCGCTCCAACAGCAAAGCCGGGATTCCTTTTTGTGCTGCCCAGCTGTACAAGCCATTTCGGGCTGTTGAACAGACCCGCATGGAAACAGAAAGAGCTTGTGCCGCCCTGCGGGTCTCCTGCTCCAATTTTTGCCCTGCTCCACAGGGAAAGAATACCAACGGAGCCAGTTCTTCATTCCAGTCTCCGCCGTGAAGGTCCAGAAGAAAATCCGCTTCCGGGTAAAGGAGTTTTTCGATCGTCCATGCCATCCGCTGTGTTTCGGTTCCGTCCGCTTTACCGGGAAATTCCCGGTTCAGGTTCTTGCCATCTGCCGGATTCAGTTGTTTTACCCCTGCAAAAAAACCTTTGGAATTGACCAGCGGCAGCAAAATGACCTGTCCATAAAGAGTGGCACAGTCCAGCGTTTCTACTAATTTTTGCAGAGCCAGAATGCCGACATACTCACAGCCATGCACCCCAGCTGTGACCACCAGCGTTTTTCCGGGGTGCGCCCCGCACAGCAGCCATGCTTCCAGCGGTGCACCGCTGGGAACAGGCAGTTTCACCTGCTGTTTTTCACCGGGGGCGATCTCAAAGCCGCACAGTGTCATGCAGATTCCTCCGTATCAAAGACGACAATGGATTCCAGCAGCTTACGGGCATACTCGTCCTTCGTTTCACTGATGCGCTCTACCGGCAGGTTCTCTGTTACCCGGCCCTGATACAGGAACAACACATCATCACAAAGATAGGTAATGGAAGTCAGGTCATGGGTGATAAAGATGTACGTCAAACCAAGGCGGTCTTTCAGTTCCCGCAGCAAGTCCATGACCTGTACCTGCGTATGCGCATCCAGCGAGGAGATTGCTTCATCAAACAGAATGATCTCCGGCTTGCAGGCCACCGCACGGGCGATGCAGACACGCTGCAGCTGTCCGCCGGAAAGCTCATGGGGAAACCGGTCTGCAAAATCGGCAGGGAGACCGACCAACTCCAGTAAACGGCTCGTTTCTGCTTTCCGATCCAGTTTTTTGCCCTCTCTGCGTTCCTGTACGGTCAGCCCTTCCCCAATAATATCCCGAATGCGGAACCGGGGATTTGCGGACGTTGTGTAATCCTGAAACACAATGCTGAGTTTATTTTGCAGATTTCGCCGTCCGGCACGGGAAGCGTAGACCGAAACCCCATCCAGAACGGCTTCACCGCTGTCTGGCTTGAGGAGCCCGCAGAGCACACGGCCCATCGTAGATTTGCCGGAGCCGCTTTCACCCAGAATGCCCAGACAGGTGCCCTCTTTTACGGTAAGTGACACATCAAACAACACCTGCTGCCGGGTATGACCAAAAATTTTATCCTGCCGCTCACTGCGGAAGCTTACATTGATGTTTTTGAGTTCAAGCATGGGCAGCCTCCTTTTTGCCGTTCAAAACAGCGGTGTACCTGCGCATAACATCCGCGCGCTTCTCCACCAGCAGTTTCGTATAGGGGTCTTGTGCATGATGCAGGATATGCTGGAAATCGCCGCGGTCCACCACAGTTCCGTGATTCAGCACCACGATACGGTCTGCCACGCGAGAAATGGCGTTCAGGTCATGCGAAATGAAGATCATAGCCGTGTTATGATTTTCTTTGATATGCAGAAGTTCATTGAGAATTTCATACTGAGTGATGGCATCGATCGCCGTGGTAGGTTCGTCTGCAATCAGAAGAGACGGTTTCATGGCTGTTGCAATGCCGATCATAATGCGCTGGAGCATACCGCCGGAAAGCTGATGCGGATATTTTTCCAGCACTTCCTCCGGGTTTCGGATGCGCATTTTTTCCAGCAGCTCCAGCGAGCGGGCACGAATTTCCTCTGCCGTCCAGTTATTATGCGCCGAAAACGTCTCGGTGATCTGCTGTCCAATGCGGTACAGCGGATCAAAGCAGGTCATCGGGTTCTGAAGAATGATGCCGACTTTCCCGCCGCGCAGACGGCGCAGTTCCTCAGCACTCTTGCCCAGAAGCTCTTCCCCCTGAAACTGTGCACTGCCCTTGACATGGAAGCTGTGGTCCAGCAGGCCCATCGCCGCTTTCATCGACATAGACTTGCCGGAACCGCTTTCCCCCAGAATGCCGAGGCACTCGCCGGGAGCAACCACGAAGGATACGCCCCGCACCAGTTCGATCTCCTGATGGTGGCTCTGCAAAGAAACGTGCAGATCGTTCAATTCAAAAACAGGGTTCATTTCTGCACCTCCTTGGGGTCCAGCACATCGCGCAGGGCATCGCCCATCAGGTTGAACACACAGACCAGCACCACAATGGCGATACCGGGAGCGATCATCTGCACCGGGTTCGACGTCATCATATTTTTTGCCTCATTGAGCATTGCGCCCCATTCCGGCGTGGGAGCCTGTACGCCCAGTCCCAGAAAAGACAGCGTGGAAATATTGATGATCGCCCAGCCCACATCCAGCGAAGCCAGAACCACCAGGTCGGAAGTGATGGAGGGCAGCAGATGGCGGAACAGGATGAACCGCTCCGGCATTCCCACGCAGCGGGAGAACTGGACAAAGTTGCGGTCGCGGTACTGCATGACGCCCGTGCGGATCATGCGGGCATACCACGCCCACTTGATGAAAACATTTGCAATGATGACGTTCTGGACGCTGACACCCAGCAGTGCCACCACAGCGAACACCATGATCTGGCTGGGAAAAAGAGAGCATCACATCCACCACACGCATGATAACTTCTTCTACGGTGCCCCGGAAATAACCTGCCATGATGCCCAAGGATGGCACCCAGACTGATGGTCCCGAACATGGTCAGCAGGGCAAGGCCGAGGGTAGGACGGATGCCATAGATCATGCGGGAAAGGACACAGCGGCCAAGCTGGTCGGTGCCCAGCGGATATTGCAGGCTGTAGGATGCAAATTTGTTCAGGATATTGGTCTCATAGGGGTCGTTGGGCGCAATGACAGGAGCCAGAATGCCTACAAGACCCACCAGCAATACAAATACAACGGTAAACACTGCCGTGCGGTTGCGGAAGAATCGTTCTTTCATGGTCAGTCCTCCTTGCGCAGACGGGGATCGGAGACGGTCTGCAAAATATCAAACAGCAGATTAAACAGGACAAACAGCACCCCGATCAGCAGGACATAGGTCTGGATGACCGGGTAATCCCGATTGAAGATGGAGCTGATGCAGAGTGTACCAAGACCCGGCCACGAAAAAACATTTTCGACCACGATGGTGCCGGAGATCAGCTGCGGGATGCTCATGCCCATCGCCACGATGCAGGTGTGCATGGAGTTTTTCAGAATGTGCTTGACCAGAATCGACTTCTGTGGCAGCCCGCGTACATTGGCGTAAAGCACATAGTCCTGTTTCATGTTTTCCAGCATATTGTTGCGGATCAGACGGATATACGTCGAAATATAGCTCAATGCCACCGTGAAGGACGGCAGGATCAGATGCCGCCATGTTCCGTTGCCGTTGGTGGGAAGCCAGTTCAATTTTACGCCAATGCCCCACATCAGCAGCAGACCCACCCAGTAGGCGGGCATGGCAGTCGTCACAAAGACCAGTCCGCGCATAATTTCATCAAACCAGCCGTCCTTATAGACTGCACAGAGAAAGCCAATGGGGATGCTGAGCACTGCCACAATGACAAAAGAAGTTCCTGCCAGCTGAAGGGTCGCAGGCAGGCAGCGCAGCAACTCGCCCGCCACGGTGCGTTTCGGGTTGACATAGCTGATGCCAAAGTCACCGTGGAGACAGCCCAGCACCCAATCAAAATAACGGACAAAGAAGGGTTTGTTCAGACCAAGCTGCTCTTCCATCGCAGCGATGATCTCCTCCGTGATCACGGGGGTCTGCTGGACACGCAGCGCGACCTCCGCCGGGTTGGATGGAATCAGATTGATAAAGCAGAAGCAGACGAACGAAATGGCCAGCAGCAGCGGAATCGCCATCAACAGTCTGCGTACAACATAGCGTTTCATGGGCAGTCCTTTCTTCAAGAAAAGCCGCTCCATACCCGAAGCGGCTTTCCCTGTCAATTCTTATTCAAAATACATATCGGCAAAGGGCACATCATACTGGTCGGTGCCAAAGTGTACACCGTGCAGAGCAGAGGTGTACAGAGCCTTGTTGCACTCATAGGTCAGCGGCAGATACATTGCATCTTCGTGCAGGTTGGTCAGGACCGACTTATACAGCTCCTGACGCTCGGTCTCGTCCGTAGAGGTCAGGATCTTGGTAATGGCCTCGTCGATCTCTGCCTTATCCGCAAGACCCTGCTGGGCGGCATAGTCGCCATAGACCGGGGCACGCATTGCAGCCAGCGAAGACTGCGGGTCATACGGCATACCCCAGCAGATATTGAACACCATATCGAAGTTGCCGGCCTTCATGTTATCGCGGTAGGACTGCTCTTCCTCGCCGTGAATGGTCATGGAAATGCCCAGCTTGAGGTATTCGCTCTGGAGATACTCGGCAATGGTCTTTTCCGTCACGCTGTCGCTGTTGTAGAGCAGGTCGAGTGCAAGCTGCTTGCCATCCTTGGCGCGCATCTTGTCACTGCCAAGGACCCATCCTGCTTCGTCAAGGATCTGCGCCGCAGTCTCCGCGCTATACTCATAAGGCTTCAGTCCGACATTGCAATAGGGAACCGTGGTGGCGTAAAGCGTATCCGCAGGCTGCTCCAGACCGTAGAAGATGCCATCAGAGATGGTCCGACGGTCGGTAGCGTACTGCAATGCCTTACGAACCGCTGGGTCGCCCAGGATCTCGTGGGTGGTGTTCATAACGATATGGCGGGTAGAGGTGGGGTCAGACAGACCGACCGTGAACTTGTCGCTGTCCAGATACTGGCTGATGGCATCGGCATCGATCATGTTCTTGCCGAAAATCAGGTCGATCTCGCCGGATTCCAGAGCCATGATACGGGTCTGGTTGTCTGGAATGACCTTGACCGTGATTTTGCGGATGGCCGGAGTTTCGCCCCAATAGTTCTCGTTCCGCTCAAACACGGCGTATTCATCGGTCACGAAATCCGTCAGCACATAGGGACCGGTGCCAATGTGGCCATTGACGCCATCCTTCGTGCTGCCGTTGATCATGCAGTTGGGGGGAGATCATGGCAAAGGGACGGATGCAGCCCAGCTCCGTCAGCATGGGGTAGTAAGGCTCGCTCATCTCAATGACGAAGGTGTTTTCATCGGGAGCAGACACGCCCACCAGCAGGTTCATCATTTCCAGCCAAGTGTGGCGTTCGCGGTTTTCCAGAATGGCGTTGAAGTTAGCAAGAATGGCATTGGCATCACACTTTTCGCCATCCGAGAACAGAACATTGGGACGAATGTGGAAGGTGTAGGTGCAGCCATCCTCGCTGATGTCCCAGCTTTCTGCCAGACAGCCTTCATAACCGTCCGCCGTAATGCTGACCAGCGTATCGTAGAGGATGCTCTGGGCATACATTTCGCCTGCATACAGATGCGGGTTCAGATCACGAATATCCCGATAGTTGACAAAGATCAGCTCATCGCGGACTTCCCCGGATGCCGCAGCGGAAGCAGATGCAGCGCTGGACGAAGCAGTAGACGAAGAGCCGGAGCCGCAGGCAGCCAGCACGCCGGTGCAGCAGGCACCCGCCATCAGCAGGCAGAAGTTTCTGCGAGAGATTTTCATAAGTGTGTTTCCTCCTGTGGTATCGAAAAAACTTCAGTTATAACGAAAAAGGAGCACCACGCTTGCCGCGCGGCGCTCCCATAGGATACCACAGTTTGTCTCGCCTGACCAGTGATAAAATCGGCATAGCTTTCCATAACAAATCGTTATAGTATGCCACACCTTTCCTAGAGCAGCTTTTTGAAATTTTCGATGAACCATTGTGCTGCTTTGCTTAGTTCATCGCCCTCTGGTCGAACGATCCCGATCAGCAAAAACGGCTCACATCCGTTGATTTTCAGATTCTTAATGTCATAGTGTTTATACGGCTGGTGCATAAAATTGATGCCAAGGCTGCACAGGTCGGTCTGCAGCAGCGCATTGATGGTCATGTGGTCGCTATTCGAGTAAATGGCATAGTTCAGGTCTTTGGTACTGATGGCCCCCAGCGAGACCCGGTCCAGATGATGCTCCATAGAAAAGTAGTCCCGTACCGCCCCGATGAAGCGCAAGCTGGACAGTTCCGAAAAATCCACGCAGTTTCTCTCGTAATATGGGTGATTGGGACCCACATAGACACAGGCCTCTTTTACATCGAGCGGTTCAAATTCCAGATTCTTATGTCCAAGGATATGCCGGAACGCCGCCAGCTGACGCTGTGCAATGTAGACGATACCGATTTCCGTCTGCCCACTGGCCACCCAGTTGCTGACCTCTTCCACACTGCCTTCCTGATGTTCGACGATGTACTCTTTACCCCAGTGTCGGTAAAAATTCCACCAGAAGATTCGTGATCATATTGCTGGGGTAAGTTGCCAGCGTGAACTTTTTGCCGTTGTGATGTGTCGCCATCGAGCTGATCAGAGAAGCGTGTTTCAGAATGACTTTTGCATAATCGCGCACGGTCTCCCCATAGGGCGTGATCCGCAGCCCTCGGCTGCTCCGTTCCACCAGTTTTCTCCCCAGCTCTTTTTCCAGCGAGGAAATCACCTTGCTGACATTGGGCTGCGATGTATAAAGACATTCTGCCGCTTGGCTGAAGCTTCCTTTTTCACATACAATGGTAAAATACTCTAGCTGTTTGAGTTCCATCTTCTTTCGCGATCTCCTGAATCCGGTCAAATATGCAGAGGTTAGTTTTAGCTTACCAAGTATAGCATTCTTTCCAGTGCAGTGCAAGATTAAAATCACCATTACGCAACCTAAAAACGGAGCGCCTTATAAAAGGTCTCCGTTTTGGGTATTTATTGATTATCTTATGATTTTAGTCCATGACCTCCAGCTACATTTTTCAAATTTTTTCTCCGGGTCACCGTTCAGAATCAAATCCGCATAGCCCAGCGGATCGTTGTAGATGAGGTAGTCCAGTTCCGTCCTCTACGCCATGGTCACGTCCAATTCATCCTCGACCTCAGTGCAGTCAATGGAGATTCTTCTCCCATCCCGGAGCAGCAGTTCCACGCAGCCGGTGTCCATGTTGAATTTGCAGGTTCTTTCATCGTACTTCATACTCGTGTCCTTTCTGCCTTACGGCACTCTTACAGTGGTCTGTCGTGCTTTCTTATGATAAGGTCTGGGACGTTTTTCGATGGAAGCAAGAGATTCGTTCTGTTTTCCGAAGAATACAAAAAATCCGAACCCCTCTCCTATCGGAAAAGAGTTCGGATTTTGTTGTTGTGGTGCACCTCCAGGGACTCGAACCCTGGGCCCACTGATTAAGAGAGCAAGCCGCAGATTCGTCTCAATTTCTGGATGTTTCGATTTATCGCATTTTTCAATCGAAATGACGTGATTTTTCGCTTTGAAATTTCTGCACTCTTTGTCGAATTTTGCAGTGAAAAGCACCCTTTGCACGTTTTGAAACCGTGCAAAATCCGTGCAGAAACCGTGCACTTACTCTCCGACAAATAAAAATCACCCTATCCACCACCGACTTGACGGCATTGGTTTGAGTGGCCGCACATCAAAATCAAGTCTAGGAGGATACTACCATGATGAAACTGCTTTCCTGCCGCTTCAATATGGACACCAACCGGGTGGAAGCCCGGTTCGCCGATGGTTCCGCCGTTGCCATCGACTGCATCGCCATAGAGGACGAGTACGGCAACACCTCGGCACAGCGGGCGGAACTTGACTGGCTGCTCTACAACAAGCCCTTGGAGTACGCCCAGCTTGTGCTGGGTGGGGAAATAGAACATTATCTCTCGCTCGGCTGTGACCACAGCAGGCTGGAAGATTGATATACGCTGACCTTATAAAAAAGCAGCCATTCGATGTATCAAGCGATACGCCGAATGGCTGCTTTTTGTATCAATTCCAAATGAAGAATCTCCGTGTTACGGTCCAGCAGATTTCCGCTGTCAGGATGCCGCCCACTACGTCCACAAGAACGTGCTGACGAGTGGTCAAGGTTGAAGCACAGACTGCAACCGCCACTGCAAGGGTGAGCCAGCGATATATCCCCTACCGACTTGACGGCATTGGTTTGAGTGACCGAACATCAAAATCAAGTCATGGAGGCTCGCATATTGAGCAATCCATTTTCTTTCCACTGCATCATAGGGATAACCGGAATTCCCCAGCATCTCTTTTATTCAGGATTTTTCTACTGAAATCCGGATTCCAAATCCTCCCTCTGAGTATGCAATGCTTATCCATGTTTCATCTTTTCTTAGCAAAACGCCTGTCGAAACGCTTTCTGAAGCCGATGCCTCTTCAGCGTATCCTAAGGTTTTCAATTGGTCAATATATTTTGTATTTCTTCTTCTGAGATGTTATTATAAAAGATTGCATAATACCCAGCATTAGAACCATCCAATATATATTCTATCGTTCCACTTTCCGGCTCACAAATAAGCCTAGTGTATTCATTATCCGGCCAAACTGAAGTATAAATACATTTTACATCAGACGGATTGGTTCCTCCATGTGTAGCAAATTTTCCCTGACCTGAAAAACGAATGCAAAGAAAGACCAATATCAAAACTATAAAGGCAACCGCCATACTGCTAAAAAATTCCAATTTCTTATTCATTTGGCTTGCTCCATAATTCAAACGTACAAAGCCACGATTCTTTTCTTTCGACTCTAAAGAATCGTGGCTTTTATACCCATTATCTAATGCTTTTATTACGGAATCGTGATGTCGTAGGAAATGGAGAACTGGCCACCGTTTGCCAACGCATTCAATTTGTTTTCAAGGAAATTATCTGCATTGGAATCACCTCCATCACGGTTTTCATTTTAGATGTTGATAATAGCAAAGCACAAATAGAAAAAAATCCACAATATTGTAGCAAGACGGAGAAAAAATGTCACCAAAACGGTGTAAGCGCAAAGCAGGGATTGGTTCTTGATCTCTGTTGTGAGAGTTCACAAACGTCCGGGGTGCTGTTGCCGGAAGGATGCTTTCTTCAATTTTCTTCCAGAATTCTCTGCAAATAGCGGGCTGTTTATGCTTCTTGAGAATCCATCTAGTGAATACCGACACCCTCCATGATTTTTTCTATCCAATTTGTGGAAGAATCATTTTTCTCACTAAATGACCCCAAATAATGTGACGAACTCTCAACCTCTATTATTACACCATCCGGCATTCTGTATTTTTCTAAACTGAGATTCAAACCTTTAAGTGGGATTGTTCTAGCCAGTTGAGGGATAGAAACTGTATGGAGAATATCAATTTTTGATAAACCTCTATACGTTTCTGTCTTTTCGGCTTCACTTAGCAACCGTTCTGCATACTGATTTGAAATAACCTGTATGCGAAATTGTTCTTTTTCATCCTCGGTCATCTCAAGTGGAACACCGTGCAATGTGTCCACAATATAGGACGAAATTTTAGCGAAGTGCTCGTCAAAATCAGTGGTATCTTCGTTGGTCATATTTCTGTTCTACCCTCATTATAAGCTTTCCGGTCTGCTTAAAGTTACAGCTTTCAGCGTAAAGCTTCCGTAGTTTTTAATGCTAAACGATAGTTATCGAACTTTTCCACAGTTTTTGCAAAAACGTTCAGAAGAAGCATTTAATTTTCCGCAGTCCGGGCAATACCATCTTCCGTCTGGCATCGGTTCAACAGGCGAGGGCGTTTGGTGTGCTTTTGCTGGAGTTTGAACGGGTGATGCAGTAAACAGCGGCGCAATATTCACATCTCTACGGCCAACACCAGCGAGACTTCTAAAATCCCACGATTTAACTTCTTGTGCCAATGTCCGTTTTGGTTCAATATACTGACCGCACCGCTGGCAATATCGAACACCCAGCTTGTTTTCATAACCGCAATTTTTACAGGTCATCAAAACTCCCTCCTTGCTTTTTGTTTAGATAACGAAATTTAAGCCCAATTTATTTCGTTTGTCCACAAAATTTTTCAAAATCGTATAGATGCACATAAATTTTCTGAAAATTTGTAACACAATTACAATCTTCTTTTAGATAAGCACGCTATACGGCCAAACTTTTTATTTTACCTCTACTTCGACTGAAGGCTATCTTCAGCTTTCTGGTTTGAAAACTGCACTTCTGGCCGGATTCTTTGGGTCTACTAGAATTTTTATCGGTGTCCCTTTCGGAATACATGGATTGAACCAAAACCACTGCGACTTGCCATTATAGGTTTCACCTTTAACTTTATACTGATAATGTACCACATATGGATAGATTACATCCTCATCGGCAAGGTGGTAGGTACTCATATGAAATTTTATATGTACCCGTTTTGTTGCTGTAACCTTTCCGGTGATTCTTGTTCCATTTTTCAAAAGTTCTGCCTTTTTATAGTCAGAAATAATCGCCAATCCGATAATTATACCTGCTACAATCCATGCTAATATCGCAGCCACCCAAATACCAGACTTACACGCTCCAACCGATATAATTGCCGCCACGAACATTCCGACATATGCCATTGTATGAATAAGATCTTTTGAAAAAAACCATTTTATCTCGTGTAATTTTCATAAAACGGCATCCTCCTCAAATCCTACAGTCGGTAATCAGCGGCTCCGTGAAATCAACGTTCCTTAGATACTTAGATTTAATCCTATTTTGTTTCATCCGTCTACAAAATTTCTCAAAATCGTATAGTTGCACATAAATCCCCATAAAGCTTGTAGCACAATCACGATTTTTTCTTTTCATTCAGATAAACCACCACGGCAGTTCCAGCCACAGGTTATCCATGGCCTGTTCCTCGGTCTTTTTGGCGCGCCCTTTTGTCAGGTGGAAGTATATCGCCGTACCGATCAAAGGATGTTCCTCGCCATCGGTGAAGCCATAGCGGTACAGCAGATAGGTCTGTTCCCGCTGGGTCAGCCGTTTCAGACCATCGTACAGTTCCCGGCGTGATTCCTGTTCTTCCATAATGCTCTGCGGCTGCATGGCATAAGGGTCAGCTATGGCTTCGATGCGCCGCAGCTGCTCTTCTCCCGGCAGAACATCGTCCAGCGAAACGCGCTGGTAGCAGACGCCGTCCTTGTCCTCCGTTACCATCCGCTGCTCAAAAGCGGCAAAGGCATCCCGCACCATGTCCATCATGGCGTTGCGGATGGCAGGAGCCGCATAGGTCAGGAACTTCATGCCGCGCGCTGCATCGAACTTCGGCACGGCCTTCCACAAGCCCATATTCCCTGCCTGTTTCAAATCGTCCGTGTCAAGGTTCAGGCCGGACTGTGCCAGATTCATGCTGCGGAAAAGGTCATTTGCCACCTTGCCGATAAAGGACTTGTTGTTTTCGATCAGGCTGTCCAGCGCGGTGGCATCACCTTTCTGTGCCAGCGCACAAAGCCGTTCATTCGTCTGCTTCATGGGCGTTTTCCCGCTCTGCGGCGGACTGCAAGATTCCCAGCAGACCGCCCCGCAGCTGTTCCAGTGCTTCCGGCGTAGCTCCTTCCATGCCCGAAACGCTGTCCAACATTGCATCCGTCAACTGCTCTGCCGTGATCGTTGGGTGCTGCACATCCTGCCCTTTGGTCAATTCGGTGAACATCTTCTCTGCCACTTTCTTACTCATAGCTTCCTGTTCGGCGTAATGGCTCCCGATACCCTTTTTGATCTCCTTGACCGCTGCCATGAAATACATCTCAATGTCATCAAGGTCGCCTTGGTACACAGGCTTTCTCCGAAGGCTGATGTCCTTTGCGGCTTTGGCTGCTTCCGGGGTCTTGACCTTTGTGCGCAGCAGGGTGCTCAGTGTCGTGAGCATGGCGTTCTGTGCCGCGATACCGGATGCAAAGGTATCATCAAAATACTGCGCTATGCGGTAAGTAAGCTCTGCAAAGCGGGCGTTTTCCAACAGCAGGTTGATCACCTCTGCATTGACACGCCCTGTGTAGAGGTTCTTTGCGGCTTCTACGGACAAGCCCAGTTCGGCAATGTCGTAATTCTTGCGGTCGGGGATATTGGTTTCTCCAAGCAAAAAATTCCGTGGACACGTTGAACAGCCTTGCGATCTTCAGCACCTGCTCATGGGTCAGAGTTCCTTTTGCGCCACTGATAAAACGGTTGATGGTGCTCTTGGAGCAGCCGAGTTCCTTGGCAAGTTCTGGTTGGCTGATGTTGTGCTCTTTCATCAAGTCCGCAAGACGGATGTTGGATGGTGCGGGCAGATATTCCTGTGCCATGTGGTCGGCCCTCCTTTTTGAGCTTTTTCCTCATTATAATACGCTCTGCCGTTTTGTTCAATATACGGTTTCCTCTCTGCCCTTGCTGTTGCAGCCCTGCAACCAGTGAGGGCATTTTTCTTTTTCCGTTGCAGTTCTGCCGCTTTTTCGCCCTTTCTGTAAAAATCTCCGTATATTCAGGCAGGAAGCAAAAAACACCAGAGTTCCCACACGGGGTACTCTGGTGCAACGCACGAAACAAAGGAGGAATGCCCTTGAGCCTGTATCAAACTGTCAAGTCCGCCATCACCGTTCGGCAGGTGGGAGAGATGTACGGCATGGAGCCCGACCGCCATGGCATGGTGTGCTGTCCGTTCCATTCCGACAGCGACCCCAGCATGAAGCTGAACGACACCTATTA
>ENA-OQES01000456-OQES01000456.1-human-gut-metagenome-genome-assembly--contig:-NODE-456-length-17541-cov-3.606179_pt1 | contig 17541 bp, 29 predicted proteins | sample MGYA00242798_ERZ504641 | MGnify/ENA primary metagenome ERZ504641 (study PRJEB26092, sample SAMD00036327) | human gut metagenome | host: Homo sapiens | study: EMG produced TPA metagenomics assembly of... | reverse complement strand
GGAAAATAAAGTCCATGGAGAATGGAAAAAAGTTGCGGAACATTTTTCACCGCGAAAAACTTGTGGCAGCAGGATATTACAGTTAAAGAACGCACAAAAGCAGGGATGAAGACGGCCGGAATGATCGGCATTACAGCCTGGCTTTATTATCGCAGAGTGTGGGCCGTTACTTTTTTTGATACTGCCAGGGAATCTGGCTGTACAGGGAATTCATGGAAGAAGAAAGTAAAAAGAAGGAACAGGAATTTCAAAAACAGTTCCGGGAGATGATACAGACACTGTCGTCGGCGCTTAATACAGGATATTCGGTGGAAAATGCATTTTATGAAACGCAAAAAGAACTTAAGATACAATATCCTGAAGAAGCGAGGATTTCCAGAGAATTACTTCTCATTACAAGGAAATTAAGAATGCATATTCCGGTTGAACAGGTCCTGGAAGAATTTGCAGAGAAGGTTCCGTCAGAGGATGTAAAAAGCTTTGTGACAGTATTTGTAACAGCGAAGAAAAGTGGCGGGGATATGATCGGGATTATCCGTAATACAACGAGTCAGATCGGCGATAAGATAGAGGTAAAAAGAGAGATTGATACACTACTTGCCGCAAAGAAATATGAATTTCAGATCATGTCGATGGTTCCGTATGGGATTATTGCTTATATGTCACTTAGTTTTTCTGATTTCATGGAAGAATTGTATGGGAATGTAACAGGAATAGGGGTGATGACGCTATGTCTCGGAATCTACGTGGGCGCTTATTATCTTGGAGTAAGGCTCCTGAGAATCGACGTATAGTGAAGGCAGCAGGCCTGATCATTGCTTTGGGGATATTAGTGACGGGAGCGGATATGGCATGTTCCAGGACACAGATGACACCATCCATAGAGAGAAATGACTACGGAAAAGGGAAAAAAGTGGAAGAACTGGATGTGCAGATCGGAAATAAAAAGAAAAAGGTCCGGACTTCGGTAGAGGTATCAGAGCGACAGTATTCTGCGAAGGAGGTACAGGAATTATTCTCAAGGATCATCAGGAAAATGGACAGGCTGATATTGGCCGGTAATGAGACATTGGATCGTGTGGATGAGGACCTGGATCTGGTCACAGATATCCCGGGGGAGCCTGTGAAGGTCTCCTGGGAACTGGACCGGTATGACGTAATGGATATCCAGGGCAAACTTAAGGAGCAGAATATCTCTGAAAAAGGAGTTCTTGTAAAACTGAATGCAGTCCTTACCTATACGGCAAACGAAGAAGAGCAGGCTTCTTATCAGTGCGTGGCATGTGTATATCCGAAAAAACTAAGCGGAGAAGAAAGCACGAAAAAAGGACGTTGAAGAGGCAATAAAAAAAGCAGATACAGCAACAAAGAAAAGGAAAAAACTAATTCTGCCAGAGATGCTGGACACAAATGAACTCAGATATTATCAGCCCTTTAATGAACGCGGACCGGTTATAACGGTAATGGGAATGATGATAGGGATACTTCTGTATGCATTACAAAAACAGAATATCCGAAAGGCAGAAGAAGAAAGAAAAAAGCAGATGATCGAAGATTATCCGGAAGTCATCAGCAAACTGACATTGTATCTTGGTGCAGGAATGACGGTAAAGAAAGCATGGAGAAAGATAACCGAAGGATACATGAAGGAAAAAGAAGACGAAAATGAAAGATACGTATATGAAGAAATGAGACAGACCTGCCATGAAATGGACAGCGGCGTAACAGAAGCTGAAGGCTATGAAAATTTTGGAAGACGATGTGATCTGCAGATTTATATAAGGCTAGGAGCACTATTGTCACAAAATTTAAGAAAAGGAACGAAGGGATTATCAGAACTTTTAAAGCTGGAATCCATACAGGCTTTTGAAGAACGGAAGGCGCGGGCGAAAAGACTGGGTGAAGAAGCAGGAACGAAGCTGCTTTTGCCAATGTTTCTGATGCTGGCGGTGGTATTGATCATTGTTATAGTCCCGGCTTTTTTGGACCATGCAGATATAAAGGATAAGAAAGGAAGAGATGTTATGTGGAGAATACGATATGCATTACAGGTATTAAAAGATGACAGGGGAATCGGAGTAGTGGAGGTGATATTGATCCTGGTGGTTCTCATTGGGCTTGTTATCATCTTCAAATCCCAGCTTACCAGTCTGGTGCAGACAATCTTTGAAAAAATCACCAGTGAAAGTTCAGGAATTTAAGTTATTATGCATTCGAAAGAAGCGGACGGCTGCAGATTATGCAGATACCGAAGAGTGCAGGAAAAGCGGCCGGATAGGGACTGTTTGAATGGAGAAGTTACAGTCTATCTGACGTTGACTTTTGTTCTGTTTGTTTCTTTGGATACTGGCTCTTGTGGAAAGTGCGTCGGTGCAGATGGCAAAGAATTACAGGCGGGCAGATATGAACCGGGCATTGGAATGTGTATTTGCAGAATATCAGAAAGAATTACTGGAAAATTATGACGTATTTGCCATTGAATGCGGTTATGAGACCGGGACTTACACGGAACAGAATATTCTGGATCGTCTTTCTTATTACGGTGCAGATATGGAAAATGAGATAGAGCGGATACAGTTGTTTACAGATAATAGCGGAGAGTTATTTCGTGATCAGGTCGGAAAATACATGAAACATAAGTACGGGATCGCGTGGGCGGATAAATATCTGGGAAATGTCTCTCTCTGGAAGAACCAGGAAGAGAAAGCGGATGAATTTACTGAGGAAGAGGAAAAGCAAAATGATCAGCTTAAGGATCTTTTAGGAGAACAGGAAGCAGAACTTCCGGAAGAGGAAAATCCGATGCAGCATGTAGCAGAATTGAAACGTTCACCAATCTTAGAACTTGTGCTTCCGAAAGATAAGACAATATCGGAGAAACAGATATCATTACAGGAGATGCCGGAAAAAAGAGAAAATCATACCGGATATGGGACTTTTTCAGATGTGGAACCGGAGGATGGAACGTTGACGTCCGTTTTGCTCGGAGAATATGTGATAGATCATTTTACAGATTTTACCGATGGACCGAAAGGAGGAGAACTTGATTATGAACTGGAATATATTCTGGCGGGCCGGGAAAGTGACAAAGGGAATCTGGAAACGGTGGCAAAGAAGCTTGTGATGTTGAGATTTGTGCCGAATTATATTTATCTTCAGACGAGCAGTACAAAACAGGCGGAAGCAAGGGCTGCAGCCGGAACTTTATGTACACTCCTGGCAGTCCCGGCTGTTACAGAGGCAGCGGCGCAGGGAATCCTGCTTGCCTGGGCATATGGAGAATCTGTTATGGATGTCAGATCACTTTTAGACGGGCAAAAGGCCGCAATTACCAAAGATGATACGAACTGGCAGTTATCGTTGTCCGGTCTTATGAAACTTGGAACAGATGAAGATACAGGAACCGGCATGGATGTGCAGGATGGTATGGGATACAAAGACTATATGAGGATGCTCTTATTTCTGGAAGGAAAGGAACGCATGTCTATGCGGGCAATGGGCATCATTGAGAAAAACATGCAGAGCATTTACGGACAGCCGGCGTTCCGGATCGATTACTGTGCAGGAAGAATGGAGATCCGTACAGTGTGTAATCTAAGAAGAGGAATAAAGTATCAGTACCGGACATATTACGGTTATCAGTAGAAAGAATCAGAGAACAAGATGTAATAGTATGAGGCGGATAAAGATGCCCTTTCAGGCATCAAAAATATCCCAAAATTATAATAAAAAAACAAAGAAAGGAGCAGGATTCGCATTATGAGTAACAATTTACTCCCCTCACAACCTATCTGTTATTCAGGCCTTGAAAGGGTATCTTTATCCGTCTCACAACTATTGCGCAGATTTTCCGATGACAGACAGAAAGGAAGCGTGACGGCAGAGGCAGCGGTTGCTGTACCGGTGTTCTTTCTGGCAGTCGTTACGATGTTGTATCTTCTGGAGATGATGGCAGTACATACGGCAGTGAGAAGCGGTCTTCAATATGCAGGGCAAAAAAGTAGCTAAAGAAAGTTGTGTGACGCAGATGCTGATGCCGTCAAGGATAGAGAATGATCTGGTGTATGCAGTGGGTGAAGAACGGCTTGGAAGAAGTATTGTAAGAGGCGGGAGCAGTGGAATAGACTGTTCACGGTCGAAGATGTCGGCCCGAACCGGGATCGGTAAATTAACGGCAGAGTATCAGGTAGTCATTCCGGTGCCGCTATTTGGGATTGCTCCGGTAAAATGCAGTGAGACAATGAAAATAAAGGCGTGGAGCGGATATGAACGGGAAGGGTGGATGGATACGGGAAATGATACGGTGTATGTAACGGAAACAGGACTTGTATATCATAAAGATTATCATTGTTCGCATCTGGATCTGTCGATCCGCATGACTCATTTGGAACTGGTAGAGGGACTTCGCAATGAAAACGGAGGCAAATACTATCCATGTGAACACTGTGTAAAAGGAAACGGGGGAAACATTTATATTACGAATTCGGGAGACCGGTATCACAGTTCGCTGTCGTGCAGTAGTTTAAAACGGACGATATATGCAATACCGATATCGGAGGCGGCAGGAAAGGGGGCCTGTTCCAGATGTGGACAATAAGCAAGGTGCTGGCAATGGCTGTATTAACAGGACTGTCAGTGATGGATTATAGAATACGGAAAGTTCCGCGGGATGTACTTCTGCTATGTATGGCAGGGGTGATCATCTATCAGGTACTGACGGGAAATGTAGACTTGGAAATTGTCGGTGGCCGGTGGATTAAGCGGCATATTACTTTTTTATGGATCAGTCAAAATTACCAATGAAGCGATTGGGTATGGGACAGCCTGGCAATTCTGATCCTGGGGATATATCTTGGGAATCTGGGGACTTTTGGAAGTGCTTATGACGGCACTTTTTCATCCTTGGAATTATCGGATTGATCTGTGTGGTAATAAAAAGCAAAAAAGAAAGGACTTGCTTTTCCTTTTTATCCATTTCTGACGGTGGGATATCTGCTTGGGGTATGTATAGGAGGAATCTGAGATGGAGGAAAGAAAGCAAAGGTGGTTAAAGGGCAGTTTTACCGTGGAGATGGCTTTTCTGATACCAATGATATTATTCCTGATCATGGGATGTATAAGGATATCTTTTTATTATCATGACAAGAATATTATTGCAGGAGCCGCATATGAAACGGCGGTTACGGGAAGTACAAAGGTGAGAGAAAAGGATGGAATAAGCGAGAGTGAATTAAATGCGTTATTCAAAGAAAGGGTGGGAAGGAAGTGTATCTTATTTTCAAGAATAAGAGTACAAAGCAGTGTGGGAAAAGATGAAATTAAAGTACAGGCAGCTGCAAGACGAAAGAAAATGGCAATATCTGTAGAAAGCCGTGCAGCGGTGACGGAACCGGAGAAATATATCCGGGATATCAGAAGGATTAAAAAAATGAGAAGGATCAGATAATGGAACGAAAGATAACGATAGAAGAACACGTATTATATAAAGAGGATTACCAGATGAAAATATTAAAAGCAAATTCGCCGGAGGGCTTTTTGCATGTAGGAGGAAGAGGTGTTAATGGCAGCAGTTATTATGATTATGATGTAAGTGGTAAGGTATCAATGCAGGCGATGTATGCCAGAGCGAAATTAAAAGCAGAAGATATAAGGCATTTTATGGAACAGTTAGGAAATGTACTTAAGGAAGCGGAACGTTATCTTCTGGATATTCATTGTATCCTGATGGATCCGGAATACATTTTCTATGAAGAGGGCAGATATTACTTTTGTTATTACCCTTTGGCAAAACAGGATATATGGGAGAAGTTTCATATATTGACGGAGTATATGGTAAAAGTTGCGGATTATCAGGAAGAAGAATGTGTCCGTCTGGCATTTTTATTGCATAAAGAGACAATGGAGGATAATTACAGTCTGGAAAAACTAATTGCAGCATGTGAAGAAAAGGAAAAAAGAAGAAACGAAGATTCCGGATATAAGAAAAGAAACGATGATCGATGAATTGCTGGAGGAACGAAGGGAAAAGACATCATATTATGATACCAGAGAACATGACTGGATATCGGAGCAGGAGATGGGGAGTTCGATCATGAGAGAGACGGATAATCTATGGATGCCGGTAAAGCGCTTCCTGAATAAACACAAGAAGTCAAAATGGGGTGACTGGGACGGACTGCATATAGAGGAAGAAGAGCTGTGATAAAATTCAGTTAAATATAGAATAAAATGATTAAGAATTCAGGTAATCTATGTTATACTAAAAGAGACAGAAGATGAACAAAGCGAAAGGTAATGAAGCGTATAAATGAACAAGAATACGATTAAAGCGCCATGTACGATATTACTGGCAGCAGTGAATGTCATTGTATTTCTGGTCCTGTCTTTTCTGGGGATGACAGAAGATGGTGAATTCATGTTGAAGCACGGAGCCATGTATGTTCCATATCTGATACAAAGAGGAGAGTACTACAGGCTATTTTCCAGTATGTTTCTTCACTTTGGGGTATGATCATCTTGTCAATAATATGATTGTACTTGTAGCTATGGGATGGAATCTTGAACTTGACATAGGAAAAGTAAAGTTTCTCATTGTGTATTTCGTAAGTGGACTGGCGGGGAATGTTCTGTCGGCATGGTGGGATATACAGACCGGAAGTATGGCTATATCGGCGGGAGCGTCCGGTGCTATCTTTGGGATCATTGGAGCACTTCTGTATGTGGCAATCCGTAACAGAGGACGGATTGGAGACATATCCGGCAGAGGCCTGGTCTTTATGATCGTACTGACATTGTATTATGGATTTACCAGTGGTGGTGTTGATAATATGGCACATATAGGAGGCCTGCTTGCCGGCTTTTTATCAGGAGTTCTTCTCTATCGGAAGCGTAAGGATAAATACCGTACCGGCATATCGTGCTGATCTAAGTGTAATTGTACCGTGATGAGCCTGGATGATCCGGCGTGTGATTGCAAGACCAAGTCCGGTTCCATCAACTTTGTGAGTGATGAATGGTTCAAAGATGTGTTCCTGATCTTCAGGAGCAATACCACAGCCGTTGTCAGAGATTTCGATATGAAGTAAATCTGCATCGGCGGTTACGGACAATGAGATCTGTGGGGAGTGTGTCGGCATATCGTGCTGATCCTGAGAAGGTGATTCGGTACGGACCGCATCAGTGGCATTGCGAAGAAGATTGAGCAGTGCCTGACGAAGTTTTACAGAATCGGCAGATAGAACTGGCAGATCTTCCGGTATGTATGAAGTGAATTCAATATCTGTATCTATAATAGAAGAAGCAAAGGACAGAGCAATTCTGCGGAAAAAGCTGCCGGTACTTAACGGAGCAAGATCCAGCCGTTCACCGTTGTTATAAGAAGACAGATCTTCTAATAACAGTTTCATATATTCGATGTCCTGGTGAAGCTCTGACCAGTGAGCGAATTCCAGTACTTCAGGATGTTGTGATTCGATAAGTTGAAGCGTGCTGTAAACGAGGGTCAGAGGATTACGGATTTCGTGACTGATGGTGCTGATATCCATCTGATGAGACTTAAAAATCCGGTTAAAAAGTTCTTCTGTTTCAGGATGTTCCTGTATAATCTGTTGTAATTTGTCATGGTCTGTCGATGATAACATAATAACTACCGCCCCTTTCTGAGGTATCAGTTTAGCATTGGTGGTTTAAATAATCAATCATTTATTTCAGAGAAAGAAGGATAATATTATGAAAGACAATAACTGCATTTTTTGTAAACTTGCAAATGGAGAGATTCCTACAGCTACTATTTATGAAGATGAAGATTTTCGTGTGATCCTGGATGCAAATCCGGCAGCTAAGGGACATGCACTCATCCTTCCGAAAGAACATTATGCCAATCTTTATGAGCTGGATGATGAGCTTGCGGGAAAATCAATGATTCTTGCAAAGAAGATGATTACAAAGCTTACAAAAGCACTGGACTGTGATGGCTATAATATCGTCCAGAACAATGGTGAAGCAGCCGGACAGACAGTATTTCATTATCATGTACATATGATTCCAAGACACAAAGATGATAAAGTGGGACTTGGATGGACAATGCATGAACTTACAGAAGAAGAAAAAGAAGATGTTTTATCGAAAATTTAACAGATAAAAGATAGGAGCGTAAAGTGGAAAAAGAGTTTACAGAGGGAGATGCCTTTGTGGCTGCATACAGCGAATACTTCGGTGTTGTATACAAAGAGGCATTAAAATACTCTGGAAACCATCACATAGCAGAAGAGATTGCTCAGGATGCCTTTTTTCACCGCATATATACAGTTTGGAAGTGAATCAAAACAGCAGATTAGAACATGGATGCTTATGTTCGCAAGGTACAGAGCGATGAATTATATAAGAGATCATAAGCGTGAAGTTCCATTGGCAGAGATTACGATGGCGGATGACAGATATCCGAATTCATTGATCGATGACAGTTCAGAAGATCGTGTGGTTGCACTACTGAAAGAGCAATGTTTCCATGAACTTGGAATTGATATTTTCCGTGAACTGTATCAGAAGAATGCGAGATGGTACAAAGCCGTGACTCTTGTATATTATGCGGATATGCCACAGAAAGAAGTCGCAAAGAGAATGGGCATTACATTAAATGCATTAGAAGGCATACTAAAGAGAGCAAGAAAATGGATGATAAAAAGGTATAAAGATCAGTATGACCGCTTACACGATATATAAAAAACAGGTGGGATGTACAGCCACCTGATTTTTTATACCAAAGTATGCAAGAGAAACTACCAGTGGCAGGTTCTCTGCATATAAGATCAATGAATGAGAATGCTTCCGGATTAGTGTCTGGCAGCAGCCTCGATCAGATCAATGATGGTGTCGATAGAATTCTGCTGAGGAGAATTCTTCATGGTCTGAATGTATGTTTCACGATTCTGATACAGGTTCATGATCGCATCAAGAAGAACATCATGATTAAGCTCTTCCTCTTCAAGAACGACACTGTAGCCCTGACGTTCGAAAGAACGGGCATTTAAGATCTGGTCTCCACGACTTGCATTTGCAGAAAGTGGAATCAGAAGATTCGGTTTGTGCAGTGCAAGAAGTTCGCAGATTGCATTGGCTCCGGCTCTTGAGATAACGAGATCCGTCAGAGCAAAGAGGTCTTTTAATTCGTCTTTGATATATTCGAATTGTGCATAACCCTGAAGGCCTTTCAGAGATTCATCAACTTTGCCCTTACCACAGAGATGAACAACCTGGAAAGACTGAAGCAGTTCAGGAAGGACACTGCGGACTGCATCGTTGACGGCAACTGAACCAAGACTTCCACCGACTACCATGATTACCGGTTTGTCCTGTGTGAAGTGCAAAAATTTCTAAAGCTTTATATTTATCACCGGATAACAGTTCCTGACGAATAGGAGAGCCTGTCAGAACAGCCTTTCCAGCAGGAAGATGCTCGATGGTTTCCGGGAAATTACAGCAGATTTTTGATGCCGATGGCATAGAAATCTTATTAGCAAGTCCCGGTGTCATGTCTGACTCATGGATAATGGTCGGAACATGACGGCTTTACCGGCAAGAACAACAGGAACGGATACGAAGCCACCTTTGGAAAAGATTACATCAGGATGAAGAATCTTTACAAGTTTTTTACGCTTCGCCGAGTCCTTTGATTACACGGAATGGATCTGTAAAGTTCTGAACGCTGAAATAGCGGCGAAGTTTACCGGTTGAGATTCCATGATACGGGATACCGAACTGTTCAATCAGTTCTTTTTCAATTCCGTTGTAAGAACCTATATAGTGAATATCATAGTTTAATTCTTTCAGGCGTGGCAGAAGAGCGATGTTAGGTGTAACATGCCCGGCAGTGCCGCCACCGGTTAAGATAATACGTTTCATAATTACCTCCAGACTTGAATATGTATTATTTTCGAATCAATAATATAATAAAGATTATACCTATATTATACTTTCTGAAAGAAATAGGTCAAGATGGCAAAACTATGGAGAAATTTGAAGACCAGTCAAAAATTTGAGGGTAGCAAAATGAATAATGAGAAAGATGAATTGAAAGAATGCATTGCCAGAGAATTTGAGGAGATTGCAAAAGAGGAAGAAGAGTCCCTTGAAAAAGATACAAGTCTTGTTGTGCCTGAGGGAACGAAGGAGGCTGTCCTTGCAAGATTAAAAGAACAGATGAGAGAATATCAGCGCGAACAGGCGGAAAATGAAGCCAGAGAAAGAGAAGAAGCCATCAATAACCTGTCTGAAGAAGACCGCAGAGCACTGGAACTCGGAAGAAAGATGCTGAAGGCCGAAGTTGGAACGGCAGATACATCAGAAAAGAAAGTTCATTATCGCAGAAAACCTCTGAAGATATATCTGGCACTGGCCGCTGTTATCGTATGCGTACTGGCAATGGGAATCACCAGCATGGGAGGACCGGAAAGAGTTGTACGGATGGTGAGACAGGCTGTTGGAGATAGAGAAGTTGAGAAAAATAGTACCAGCCGAAAAATTAAACGATAGCAAGTGAGGATGAGGAAAAGGCCTATCAGGAAATAAGAGATGCTTTCGATACAGATGTAGTTAAAATATTTGTCTGCTTACCAGATATGAAATTTGATACGATGAATCTGGATGAGAGTAAACAGGTTGCGGAGATGTATTATAGTTATGATGGTGAAACAATCGGATATATAATTAATATGCCATACAGAGATAGTTCTTTGGGGATAGATTTGAAGATTCAATAGAAAAGGAATATTCCAAAGTTGTAAATGATTGTGAAATCAAGATAACAATATATAAACTTGAAGATAATAAAAAATCAGGATGTGTTGCAAGATTTAAACATGGAAGTATAGAATATTTATTAACAGGAACAATGAAACAACAAGATTTCGAAAAAATTTTAAAAAATTTAGTTTTTCCAAAATAAAGGCGACAGTTTTTTGAAAAGTTATGTGTATTAATATATGAGGGCGAAAAAATAAGTACGAACGGAGGTGAGATATGAAGAGGAGATTAGTGTCTATGTGTCTGGCAGTAATGCTGGTCGGAGGATTATCGCTGTCGTCAATGCAGGAAGTTAGAGCTGCAGGGAAAAAAGGTGATTGATGGATCGGAATTAACCCATGATGAGGAATCAATAGGTTATGATACCAAGATTACCAGAGGTGAAGATTTGATGACGGGTTATTCTAAATGCACGAAACTCGCAAAAGGTAAGATATATGTTGGTGGGACAACGATCGCAAGACATGTGGTAGATAGTATACAGATTGCAGTACTTGTAGAACGCGCCAAAGAAGAAGATACAGAATGGTCTTACTATGATGGATGGCAGAAAGAAAACCTGAATATGAATCGAGTGACTTCCAACAGGACTTTATACGTCGAAGGTGATTATTATTACCGTGTACGTTGCACGCATGTAGCTAACAGCGACATGAGCAGTTCATTTACTGATGGTATTTATATCGATTAATATCCTCAAAAGAGCATAGAAGCAAAAAATCACAACACAAGAAGCAAAAAAAGCAGTAAAGTTAAAAAAATGACGATGAATGTTTAAAGTAGAACAATAGGACGGAATAACTCGAGGTAATTAAAGGACCGAAGGTCCGATGCAAGCAGAAGATTATAAAGCAGTGGTAAAGATGTAGTTGGCAGGGATTGAAAAAGTAAGGTAGTTTATAACAAGGCAAAGACGTAAAAATATGTAATTATAATGTATAACAAAAAAAGCCATAAACTAATAAAGACAAATATCCATAAAACAAATAAAAGATAAGTAATGCATCAATACTAGTGAACGAAAAATCAATTAAAAAAGGTAACAATTGTAACAAGTAAACGAAACACTGAATAAAGATCGAAATCTTGCAGTATGAGTACATGAAAAAAGAAGGTATCCCCATAAAAGGCTACAAGTCTTCCCCGATGAAGGGGAGGACAAGTAGCCCTTTTTTTTTCTGTAGTTATGAAATTCGCAGAAAATTATTCTCCAAGAGCCTGTTTTAAAGCTTTGGATAACTGGTCAGGGCAAGATGTTGGTCTTGCACCACATTTTGTTCCTTCCAGACGTTTGATCACTTCGTGAGCGTCCATTCCTTTTACAAGGCTGCTGATTCCGGCTGTATTTCCGGCACATCCGCCTACGAATTCTACATTTGCGATTTTATCTCCGTCAAGTTCTACATGGATCAGTCGAGAACAGACTCCTGATGGTTTGTAATCCATATCTATTACCTCCTGTTGCTTTTGTAAATAATTGTTTTATTGTCATACGTCTCAGATTATAACAGAGATTCTGTCTGTTTGCTACTTATTTCGCCGGTTGAAATCGAATTTTGCTATAAGATATAATAGGGCATAGACGAATTAATATAGAAAATATCGTAATAACAGGAGGACATAGAGCTATGATAGGTATTATCGGAGCAATGGAAGAAGAAGTGGCAGAACTTGAAAAAAGATATGCAGATCGATGAGACTATAGAACAGGCAGGGATGGTATTCTGCAAAGGTTCATTGGGCGGCAAAGATGTTGTTATTGTAAGAAGTGGTATCGGTAAGGTGAATGCAGGAATCTGTGCACAGATCCTGGTGGACAGATTTGGTGTGGATACATTGATTAATACCGGTATTGCGGGTTCACTGGATGCACAGATCGATATCGGAGATATGGTGATCTCGACAGATGCACTGCATCACGATATGGATGCGACGATATTCGGAGATCCGGCAGGACAGATCCCAAGAATGGACACACTGTCATTCCCGGCAGATGAAAAACTGGTCAAGAAGGCAGTAGCAGCAAAATGAGAAAGCCAATCCGGATATTCACACATTTACCGGAAGAGTGGTAAGCGGCGATCAGTTTATTTCGGATAAAGATGTGAAGGAAAGAATCTCATCATTATTCCATCCGATGTGTGTAGAGATGGAAGGTGCGGGAATTGCCCAGGCAGCTTACCTGAACAAAGTTTCGTATGTCATCATTCGTGCAATTTCGGATAAAGCTGACAACAGCGCGACTATGGATTATCCAACGTTTGAAAAGAAGGCAATTGCCCACAGTGTAAGACTTATGAAGGAATTACTGCCGATGATCTAGGTATAAGTGAAAAGGCATACAATTTAAAATATCACAGAATGTGCCCGGAACTGACATGATATGTGGTTTTCCGTGCGAAATATGAGGAACGAAATTAAGCGCCCTCCTGTTTGATTTACAGTATAATGCAAATCAAAAGGAGGGCTTTTATTATGCTGGAAATGTTATTGGACAAGAAGTTACTGTTCGTACTCATGGGGATCCTGACCGGACTTGGTGTGGTGGACAAGTGTATCGTGAGTATGACGATGAAACGTATGGTGGAGGCGGCGGGAAGTATGAGTAAGAGTAACCACCCGCTGATGCGCCTGGTCCGTGCGAAATTCGAACACGCATGTATGATCAGCGATACGGTGGAAAACGTAGGGGTATTTGTGGATAAGTATCTGTATGAGTATAAAGTCTGTGGATTACGACTTCACACGCTGCGCAGGCTGGAGAAGATATGTGCGGGATTGCTTATCGTAACCGGACTTGTCGGTGCGGGACTGAGTTATCAGGTATATGGCATGGGAGATGCTGTCCTGCGGATGGGTGCATGTGGCGCAGGACTTGGAATCCTGGTATGGCTGTTCCATCTGACAACGGATGAGAATTATTACATGCAGATGGCAAAGAACTATATGGTAGATTATCTGGAAAATGTATGTCTCCATAAGTATGAAAAGGCAAATCAGAAAGAACGCACCGGACGACGAGACAGTGTGATCAAAAAAGACGAGACAAATGATACAAAAGAAGAAAAGGCAGAAAAAGAGGACAAAACGGAGCAAGAAGAAAAAGAAGAATCTGTTCCGGTATCCGGCTCCGGTGTTGTGCAGATGCAGCGTGAGAGCCGCAGAAAAGAAAGAGTAAAGGAGAACGCCAGGAACCTGGCAAAAGCATCGGCGCGGCTTGCCGGTACAGACGGGAGTAAAAGTACAGAGATATATTGCAAGAAGAGGTACAAAGTACCGGGACTCTGGCCGGTAATGCGCAGGCAATGGAGATTAAAGGAAATGCCGATAAGGAGTCTGCACAGGAAGATGTACAGGAAGAAATACCGAAAGAAGACACCATACGTGAGCTTCCAAAGGATGAGATGATCCGCCAGATCCTGCGGGAGTTTATGGCTTGATAATATAATGTTATTTTGCTAAAATATACGCATGAATAATATATTTGATAAATTAAAGGTTTACAGCGATTCTGACTACTATGCATTCCATATGCCGGGCCACAAGAGAAATCTGGATCTGATGGACGGGACATCTCCGTACCGGATCGATATTACAGAGATTGATGGCTTTGATGATCTGCATCATGCAGAGGGAATTCTAAGAGATGCGCAGGAAAGAGCAGCAAGAGTTTACCATGCGGACGAGACACATTTTCTGGTGAATGGAAGTACGGTTGGAATCTTAAGTGCAATATTAGGAACAACTGAAAAAGGAGATTCCATACTTGTGGCAAGAAATTGCCACAAGTCTGTGTATCATGCGATATATCTGAATGAATTGGATCCGGTCTACCTCTATCCGAAATTCGATACGGAACAGGGACTGAGCACAGAGATTGATGCTGCGGATGTACAGAAAGCACTGGAAGAACATCCGAAGATCCGCGCGGTGATGATTGTGTCACCGACATATGATGGTGTGGTGTCGGACATCGAAAAGATTGCAGAGATTGTGCATGCAAAAGGGTGTCCGCTGATCGTGGATGAAGCACACGGTGCGCATTTCGGATTTGATCCGTATTTCCCAAAGAGTGCGAATATATATGGTGCGGATCTGGTGATCAACAGTCTTCATAAGACGCTTCCGGCGCTGACACAGACGGCGCTTCTGCATGTGAACGGGGACATGGTGAAGCGAAGAAAAGTGAAACAGTATCTGGATATGCTGCAGACGAGCAGTCCGTCGTACATATTGATGGCGAGTATCGATGCGTGTATCGGAATGCTGGAAGAGACACTTGAAACGCATTCGGATGCAAGATCAGATTATAAATATAAAAATAATTTTTTCTGAGTATGCCAATCGCATTGAAGCACTTCGCAAAGATCTGAAACGGCTTAAGTATCTGAAAATTATCCAGACTGATAATACAGACCGCTATGACAGATCCAAATTCGTGATCTCCGTAAAACATGCACCGATGTCCAGTCACGAACTGTATGAGATATTACTTCATAGATATCATTTGCAGATGGAAATGCTGGCAGGGACCTATGTTCTGGCTATGACAACTGTGGGAGATACGCAGGAAGGTCTGGACCGGTTGAGAGATGCGCTGCTAGAGATTGATAAAGAGATAGATACCAGGCAGGGCCGGCCGGCTGCTATTGAAACCGACCTCCCACTTTCCGGCAGACAGCCGGCACTTGAAAAAGTGTGGACGATCGCAGAGGCAGTGAACCGCAGGGATAAGATACCAAAAACGAAGCTTTGAAGACAGTATCGGATGCATTTCCGTGGAATACGCATACCTCTATCCGCCGGGAAGCCCGCTGATCGTACCGGGTGAGCGTATTACAAAAGAAGCGGTAGAGATACTTCACTGGTATCAGGAACATGATTTTTCGATTGAGGGACTTCAATCGGAAGATGGCATAGAGGTGTGGATAGATGGGTAAGATATACTACATGATGGGTAAAAAGCTCTTCGGGGAAAAGGATACGATTTACAAAGATATCAGAAAGGATCTTCCGAAACTTAAGACTTTAACTTTATATACGACCAGACCGATGCGTGAAGGCGAGAAAGATGGAGTGGAATATTACTTCGTAACGGATGAAATACTTGAAAAATACCGTGAAGAAGGTAAAATAATTGAACTTCGCACCTATCAAACCGTGTATGGGGACTGGAAATATGCTACAATAGATGATGGACAGATTAATCTGGATGAAAATGATTATCTCATGATCGGTACACTGGAGTCTTATATAAAGACAAAAGAGTACTATGGAAATGAGAACCTGATCCCGCTTTATATCGAAGTGGAGGACAAAGAACGCCTGATGCGCGCGATCGTGCGAGAACAGCAGCAGGATCATCCGGGCTATGAAGAAGTCTGCAGAAGATTTCTGGCTGATCAGAAAGAATTTTTCGGAGGATAATCTGAAGAAAGCAGGAATTACAAGAAGATATCAGAATGATGATAAAGTACGATGCAAAGAAGAAATAGTAGAGGTAATACGAGATGGGAAGCTTTAAAGATGTGGTTGGCCACAAAGACATATTAAAATATATCAGCAGTGCAGTAGAGAATAACAGGGTCTCTCATGCATATATTCTGAACGGGGAGAGAGGTTCCGGTAAGAAGATGCTGGCGAATCTGTTCGCCATGACGCTTTTGTGTGAGACCGGGGACAATGAACCGTGTGGAAAATGTCATTCCTGCAAGCAGGCAGAGAGTGGCAATCATCCGGACATTATCCGTGTGACACATGAAAAGCCGAACAGCATCAGCGTAGATGATATCCGTACACAGGTGAATAACACTGTGGATATCAAACCATATCAGGGACCGTACAAAGTCTACATTATCCCACAGGCAGATATGATGACACCGCAGGCACAGAATGCGATCCTGAAGACGATCGAGGAACCGCCGTCATATGCAGTTTTCTTGCTGCTGACGGAGAATGCGGAGACATTACTTCCGACGATCAATTCCAGATGTGTAATGTTAAAGCTGCGTAATATCAAAGATACACTGATCAGAAAGTATCTGATGGAGAATCTGGAGATCCCGGATTATAAAGCAGATATGTGCACGGCATTTGCACAGGGTAATATGGGACGTGCGATCATGCTGGCCAATTCCGATCATTTTAACGAGATCAGAGAAGAAGCGGTACAGCTTCTGAAGCATATCAGTGAGATGGAATTAAATGAAATCGTTGCTGCGGTTAAGAATATATCCGTATATAAATTAGAGATCACAGACTACCTGGACATTATCATGATCTGGTACAGGGATGTCTTATTATATAAAGCAACAAAAGAGATTGACAAGGTCGTATTCAAAGACCAGTTACAGAGTATAAAAGAACAGGCGAGAAAGAGCTCTTATGAAGGAATCGAACTGATCCTGGAGAGCCTTGAGAAAGCGAAAGCCAGACTGAAAGCGAATGTTAACTTCGATCTGGTTATGGAGCTTTTGTTCCTGACCATAAAGGAGAACTAATCATATGACGAAGGTAATAGGCGTTAGATTCAGAACTGCCGGGAAAATATATTTCTTTTCACCGGGAAAAACTTGAGATCAAGACCGGTGATAAGGTAATCGTTGAGACTGCACCTACGAGGAAATGGGCTACGATTGCGACTGATAAGCTGCCCCGCATTCCGAATCACTAGGTCTTAAAAGGCCTGCCGGGCGGTATGGAAGCCCGGCAGGCTTTTTTTATAAGGCAAACGTATCCATA
>ENA-OQES01000455-OQES01000455.1-human-gut-metagenome-genome-assembly--contig:-NODE-455-length-17546-cov-11.077846_pt1 | contig 17546 bp, 17 predicted proteins | sample MGYA00242798_ERZ504641 | MGnify/ENA primary metagenome ERZ504641 (study PRJEB26092, sample SAMD00036327) | human gut metagenome | host: Homo sapiens | study: EMG produced TPA metagenomics assembly of... | reverse complement strand
CTTTTCCACCATATAAGAACCGCCGAGGGTTATGAGGAAAAATCCCAAAATCCCGATGAGAATATAAAATCTCAGGAATTTTGTGGAAAGATGATGCTGTTTCATGGATTTTTTACCTCAAATTTGTATCCGATTCCCCATACGGTGGCAATGGACCAGTGAGGATTGTCTTTGATCTTTTCACGAAGACGTTTGATATGAACGTCTACAGTACGGGTATCACCGATGTATTCATAACCCCAGATGTGATCCAGAAGCTGTTCACGGGTAAATACCTGGTTTGGTGATGCTGCAAGGAAATAGAGAAGTTCCAGTTCCTTTGGCGGCATATCAACCTGACGACCCATATATGTGACTGCATAGTTTGTCAGATTAACGGTCAGATCCGGGTAAGCAACACATTTTTCACTGGAAGAAGGCGCTGGCTGTTTAACCTGGAAACGGCGCAGGACAGCACGTACACGGGCAACCAGTTCCTTGGAATCAAAGGGTTTGATCATATAGTCATCTGCACCCAGTTCAAGTCCGAGAACCTTGTCAAAGGTTTCGCCTTTTGCTGAAAGCATAATGATGGGAACATCAGAGGTATGTCGGATTTCACGACATACCTGATAACCGTCAATTCCGGGAAGCATCAGATCCAGAATGATCAGATCCGGGCGGAAGGAGGCAAATTCCCTTAACGCTTCTTCTCCGTCATTTACGATCTTTGTCTCGAAGCATTCTTTGGTAAGATACAGGGCAATAAGCTCTGCGATATTGTTATCATCATCAACAATAAGGATTTTCTGTTTGGAAACCATGGCGGTCCCTCCTATTTCTTAAATTCTACAATAGTAACACCTGCATCTCCTTCGCCGAATTCTCCAAGGCGGAAGGATTCCACATGCTTCTGGCGCTTCAAATAATTGTGTACACCTTTTCTTAGAGCACCGGTTCCTTTACCATGAACAATACGGACAGATTTCAGATGAGCGATATAAGCATCATCCAGATATTTGTCAAGCTCTGCAATTGCTTCATCTACCGTTTTGCCAAGCAGGTTGATCTCTGTGGATACATGGGCTGCTTTTGACATGCGGATTTTACCTGCACCTGTACGCTGCATGGTTGGTGTGGTGATCTCTGCTTCATCGATCAGTTCCAGATCAGAGATGTGAACCTTGGAACGGATGATACCCATCTGCACGAAGAGGAAACCTTTGTTGTCCGGACGGCTGCTGACAGTACCTTTCAGATTCATGCTGAGAACCTTAACTGCATCTCCGAGGGAGATATCTTTGGCTGTGAGTTCCTTCTTCGGTTTCTTTGCAGCAGTTTTCTGAGTCATGCCTTTCTCTGCTTTATTCATATGTTTGCGCAGATTCTGGCGTTCTTTTTCCACAGCAGAGAGATCCACATGGTCTTTCTGGAATTTGTGGAACATCTTCATAGTCTGGTCTGCATATTCCTTGGCTTCGCGGAGAACTGCATGAGCTTCCTCATTGGCCTGACGGATGATGCGGTCTCGCTGCTCGTTCAACTTCTCCTGTTTGGATTCCATTTCGGATTTCAGAGAGGCAATTTCCTGTTTATACTGTTCAATCTCGCGGCGTTCATTTTCAATAGTTATACGGCTGCTTTCCAGGGAACTGAGAACATCTTCGAAAGATTCATCCTGTTCACTGATCTGTTCTTTGGCCTTATCGATGATATAGTCCGGAAGTCCAAGCTTGGAAGAAATGGCGAATGCATTACTTTTCCCGGGAACACCGATCAGCAGGCGGTAGGTCGGGCGGAGCGTTTCCACGTCAAATTCGCAGCAGGCATTTTCTACACCTGAGGTGGAGAGTGCATATACCTTCAGCTCACTGTAATGGGTGGTTGCCATAGTGCGGATTCCCTGTTCATGAAGATGGGAAAGGATCGCAATGGCAAGGGCAGCACCCTCTGTCGGATCTGTACCTGCACCAAGCTCATCGAAAAGGACAAGAGAGTGACGGTTGGCTTTTTTTCAGGAAAGAAACCACGTTGGTCATATGTGAGGAGAATGTACTTAATGACTGTTCAATACTCTGTTCATCACCGATATCAGCATAAACTTCTTCAAACAGTGCAAGCTCTGAGCGGTCCAGTGTGGGAATATGAAGACCGGACTGGCCCATGAGAGTGAGAAGTCCGACAGTCTTTAAAGATACAGTTTTACCACCGGTGTTCGGACCGGTGATAACAAGCAAGTCGAAATCATCGCCGAGACGGATATCAATGGGAACAGCTTTCTTCTTATCAATGAGAGGGTGGCGTGCCTGTTTCAGACGGATGCGTCCTTCATCATTGAAGATTGGTTCTGTTGCATTCATATCCATGGCAAGGGATGCTCTGGCAAAAATGACGTCAAGCTGTACCATGATATTAAGATCTGCGCGGATAGAGTCGGTCTGTTCTGCAGTTTGCTGGCTCAGGGTGGAAAGGATCACTTCAATCTCTTTTTGTTCTTCCAGTTCCAGCTCGCGGATGTCATTATTTAGTTTTACGATTGCCATAGGTTCGATAAATAAAGTAGAACCTGTGGAGGACTGATCGTGTACCATACCCGGAACCTGTCCTTTGTATTCTGCCTTGACCGGAATGCAGTAGCGTCCGTTTCTCATGGTAATAACGGAATCCTGCAGATAATTGCGGGCACTTCCGTTTACAAGAGAGGAGAGCTGTGTATGGATCCTGTCTCCGGTAATCTTCATGTTTCTTCGAATCTGGCGGAGGTTGCTGCTTGCATCATCACTGATCTCATCTTCTGAGAGGATGCATCTGCGGATCTCTGTTGTAAGAGGAGTCAGTGGTTCCAGTGCCTCGAACATCCCGTCCAGAGAGTCCGGGAGAGAATCACCGCGCTCACTTCTGGAATAAGCTTTGACACGATTGGTGTTCTCAAGAAGGCTGCAGATGGCAAGAAGTTCACCAATCCCCAGAGAACTTCCGATTTCCAGACGTTTCAGAGAACCACGCACATCTTTGACGCTGCCAAAGGAAATATTTCCTTTCTGGAAAAGACGGGTAAGTGCATCTCTGGTCTGAGTCTGCATATGTCGGATTTCATCAATATCTGTGGATGGCTCCAGCTTCCGGCAGATTTCTTTTCCCATGGAAGAGGAAGCCTTGTCTGTCAGCATATTGATGATTTTATAATATTCAAGTGCTTTATATGCTTTCTGATTCATTGTCTGTTTAAATCTCCTGATAGATATCTTTATAATTTGCTGTCCCTGATATTATAGCACTTTTTTGTTATGGAAATGTACTCCGGGATTATAGCAATTCTAAAAAAAATAATTGTAACTGTGTAACTGTGGTTACTGTTCATACACCACTATCCCGCGAGGTGTTTTGGCATGAATATGCCAAAATCCCGAGGCATACAAGCCAAAATTCCATTGCCGCAGGCAATCTGGAATGAATTTTGGCTAAGTTACTGTGAAATAAGCAGTTACAAATACTTTTCCTATTATATATGATTTTGGAATCTATGGAAAGCAAAAGGATAGAAATACATAAAATGAAAAAAATTCAAAAAAGCTATTGACAGTTTATATAGTTTTTGGTATAGTACTAATTGTCGCAACAATAAGTAAAACTTATAACAGAAATGCGATATGCGGAAGTGTCGGAACTGGCAGACGAGCAAGACTAAGGATCTTGTGAGCATTGCGCTCGTGTGGGTTCAAGTCCCATCTTCCGCATAAGAAACGGTTTGAATGCTATTATATGTGCATTTAAGCCGTTTTTTTGTGTCATCATAATAACCTGAGTTGCAGTGTTTCGCTGATACGATAAGTGTTTCAGTAGGAGCTTCTTTTTTGTACTGTGGGAAATTACTTATAGTATATTCATAAAAAAGTTCATATCTTTTTGTTAAAATAATGTGTAGATTGTTACGATATAATTTGTTTGAATACAAGCGATATTGAACCTGAATGGTAACTGTTTGGCAGATTGCTGTTTTGTATGACACTGGGCAGTTATCCTGAATGGAGTGCGGCAGGAGAATCAGGTATGAAAAAAAACCAAAATGGACACACAGGAATATCAGTTTATAAAAGAAACGGTAAAAAACAGCCAAAAGAGAATGGCAGTCTGTTGCGCAGGCTGCTTATGATAGCAGGATGTGGCGTTTTGTTTGGAGGCTGCGCAGCCGTAACCTTTGCCAGTGTGTTTCCGGTTATGGCGGACAGAGAAGAGCATACACAGCAGAAAATCGAACTGACAGGATCGGATGTAGCGGAGACGATATCTGAAGAACAGGCAACAGAGAGGGAATCTGTCGCTTCAGTTTCTGAACAAGAGGAGAAGAGTCTTCTGGCAATGCGTCAGGAGATGTATAGGGAAGTGCTGAAGGTTTCTCAAAAATCCCGAAAATCTCTTGTAAACGTGAGAGGAATTTCAAAGGATGAGGATTTGCTGAATAATTCTTATTTTCAGCAGGAAGATACGGAAGGTCTTGTCTTTCTTGAAACAGAGACGCAATTTTATATCCTGACCTATGAGGAAGAACTGGAAAATCTGCAGGAACTGCAGGTGACTTTTGCAGATGGTTCGACAGTACAGGGAGAGATATGCAGGGGAGATGCAGATTCCGGATTTGCAGTTGCAACTGTGAGAAAAAATCTTCTCAATGACAGTACAAGAGAAGGTATCGTGGTATCTGATCTGACAGACACAAAGAAACTGGGACAGAGCGATATAGTAATTGCTATCGGAAGTCCTGCCGGTGACAGTGATGCGGTGGTTTATGGAATGATCACTTCTGTTTCTGAAAAACTATCGGTAGCGGATACGGAGTATAATGTGTTGGCTACAGATGTGCAGGGGAATGAAGATGGAAGTGGTGTGCTGCTTGATTCTGACGGAAATGTGGCAGGTATGATACTGAAGAAGAATGAAAACGACGGAGATAATATTCATGCAGTTTCCATTTCGCAGATTCTTCCGTTGGTAGAACATCTGGCTAACAAAGAGACAATCAGATATACAGGTATTTATGGAACAGAGATAACTCAGGCACAATGTAGAAAACTGGGAATTGATCAGGGACTTTACGTGGAGCGTACACAAGAAGAATCTCCTGCGATGAAGGCAGGGATACAGTGTGGAGATATTATAAGTAAGATTGATGGAACTCCCACAGAGAGTATGCAGTCTTACTATACATATCTTCAGACAAAAAAGGCAGGGAGAAAATCTTACCATAACGGTTCTTCGCAAAAATTTCCGATGGTGAGTATGCGGAGAAAGATTATAAGGTAACAGTTGGAGAGAGATAGTGACAGGCGGAGAATCCTACAAGCGGGATTCTTTCTTGTGGAATTGTTATAATACTAAAAATAAAGGATAGAGAGGCAGGCTTTATGCGTTTTTTAAATGAGTTACATGAGGGAGACAGAATTAATGGGATTTATCTGTGCAAGCAGAAACAGTCTGCGGTAACGAAGAATGGAAAACCCTATGAGAATATTATCCTCCAGGATAAAACCGGAATCATGGATGGCAAGATCTGGGATCCGAATTCTCTGGGAATTGATGATTTCGATGCCCTGGATTATATTGATGTTGTAGGAGATGTAACCAGCTTTGCAGGGGCTATGCAGCTGAATATCAAGCGTGTGCGCAAAGCAGCCGAAGATGAATATGACCCGGCAGATTATCTTCCTGTAAGTGAGAACAGCACAGATGATATGTACAGCCAGCTGAGAGCATTTATTGACAGTGTGGAGAATCATTATCTGTCTACACTTCTGAAGAAATTATTTGTGGAAGATGAAGCTTTTGTGAAAGCGTTTGAAGGACATTCTGCAGCGAAGACAGTACATCACGGATTTATCGGCGGTCTGATGGAGCATACTCTGGGAGTGACCAGACTCTGCGATTATATGTCAAAGGCATACCCGGTCATCAACAGGGATTTACTGATCACAGCATCACTTCTTCATGATATCGGAAAGACAAAAGAATTATCTGCATTTCCGTTAAATGATTATACAGATGAAGGCCAGCTTCTGGGACATATTTATATGGGAGCTCAGATGATTAATGATCTTGCCCGCCAGATACCGGAATTTCCGGAGGTGCTTAAGAATGAACTGATCCACTGTATTCTGTCCCATCACGGAGAGCTTGAATATGGTTCCCCGAAGAAACCTGCTCTGGTGGAGGCTGTAGCCCTCAATCTTGCAGATAATACAGATGCAAGAATGGAAACCATCACGGAAATTTTTTGCAGCCAACAAGGGCAAGAAAGAATGGCTTGGATATAATAAATTGTTTGAATCCAACTTAAGAAGAACAGATGAGGTGTAATCTTTATGGAATTTCGTAAGAACGATCTTGTTACGTTAGAGATAGAAGATTGCGGAATTGACGGTGAAGGTATCGGAAAAGCCGATGGCTTCACCGTTTTTGTCAAGGACGCAGTGATCGGAGATACAGTAACAGCCAAAATTATCAAGGCAAAGAAAAATTATGGTTACGGCCGTCTTATGGAGGTGCTGAAGCCATCTCCGTACAGAGTTGAGCCCAAGTGCGAATTTGCCCGCCAGTGTGGCGGATGCCAGCTTCAGGCACTTTCCTATGACCAGCAGCTTGTATTTAAGACAAATAAGGTGAAGGGACATCTGGAACGTATCGGTGGCTTTACAGATATCCCCATGGAGCCGATCATTGGCATGGATGAACTTTTTCATTACAGAAATAAGGCACAGTTTCCTGTAGGCAGAAATAAAGAGGGAAAAATCGTTACAGGTTTCTATGCGGGAAGAACCCACAATATTATCGAAAACCGTGACTGTGCACTTGGTGTAGCTGAGAATAAAGAAGTTCTGGACCGTGTGATCGCACATATGGAGAAATACGGGATTGAACCATATAATGAAGCAACAGGCAAAGGGCTGGTGCGCCATGTCCTGATCCGTTACGGATACTTCACAAAAGAAGTGATGGTCTGTCTGATCCTGAACGGAAACAAGCTCCCGAAAGAGGAGCAGCTTGTAAAATCTCTGTGTGAGATTCCGGGAATGACAAGCATTACCATCAATGTAAATAAGAAACGCAGCAATGTAATCCTTGGTGAGGAAATTCGTCTGCTCTGGGGTCAGGAATATATCACAGACAGGATCGGAGATATTTCCTATCAGATTTCGCCTCTGTCTTTCTATCAGGTAAATCCTATGCAGACCCAGAAGCTTTATGCAAAGGCACTGGAATACGCAGATCTTCATGGGGAAGAGACAGTATGGGATCTCTACTGTGGAATCGGAACAATCTCCCTGTTCCTGGCACAGAAAGCAAAATTTGTCCGCGGTGTGGAAATTGTTCCTGCAGCTATAGAGAATGCGAAAGAAAATGCGAAACTTAATGGCCTGGAGAATACAGAGTTCTTTGTGGGCAAGGCAGAAGAAGTGCTGCCGAGAGAGTATAAGAAAAATGGCGTTTATGCAGATGTCGTCGTCGTAGACCCGCCAAGAAAAGGCTGTGATGAAACTCTGCTGGAGACCATGGTCGAGATGAACCCGGAAAGGATTGTGTATGTAAGTTGCGACAGTGCGACGCTGGCAAGGGATCTGAAGTATCTGTGTGAGAGAGGATATGAGCTTAGAAAAGTATGCCCGGTTGATCAATTTGGGATGACGGTTCACGTAGAGACGGTTGTTCTTTTGTCCCAACAAAAACCAGATGACACGATAGAGATCGACTTAGACTTAGATGAGCTGGATGCAACCAGTGCAGAGACGAAAGCGACCTATCAGGAAATCAAAGATTATGTGCTGAAAGAATTTGGCTTGAAGGTTTCAAATTTATATATTTCTCAAATCAAAAGGAAATGTGGAATCGAAGTAGGAGAGAACTATAATCTGCCAAAGACAGAAAATCCAAAAGTGCCACAGTGTCCGAAAGAGAAAGAAGATGCTATCAAGGCTGCCCTGAAATATTTTGCGATGATCTAAGGATATCGCTGATTTCAAGGAGGAATAACACATGAAAAGCACATTTGAAAAAATGGGTGGAACCTACACACTGGGAGCAGACGGAATTTACTATCCGAATCTTGTCAGTACAGATGAAGAACCGCATTATGGAAAATATGGAATGCTGCGGAAAACGTATCTGAAAGAGCATCGTCCGGCAATGTATTCTCTGTATATGTTGGAAGACAGATTGACAAAACATCTGAATGCTGTGGATGATGAAGCACAGGAGAGGATGGGTATTCTGGTGCGTCAGATGATGGAGAAGCAAGGCGTTACGGAAGAATTGAAAGCTCGTGATCAGATGGAATGGGTCAGGGCGGTGAATAATATCCGAAATGCAGCAGAAGAGATTGTGTTGAAAGAATTAGTGTATATTTAAAGCGTGGAAAGCTCCTTCGGGAGCTTTTTGCTGCTTATAAGATAATTTCCGTTGGAGATTGTGATTTAACGGTTTGATTTATAAAACTGGCAATGATACAATTAATATAATTTGAAAGAAAGCAGAGTGAATTGATTGTTGAAGATGACAAAAATTAAATGATGGAATATGTCTGGCTTTAAAGAAAGATGCTTATTTCTTTTATCATTGCAGAAGGCTAGAGAAATCGTGAAAAGGGAAGATATCATATTGATTTTATTAAATGTGGACTTGCCGGATGAAAATGCATTAATTTTGTAAGAGAAATCAGGAAAAATAGTCAGGTAGCGATTATTCTTCTTACTGTAAATAACATGGAAGTAGGTATTGTGCAGGATTGGAAACTGGGCGAATGACTATATTATGAAGCCATTTAGACAATGGTTCTGCGTGCAAGAGTGTCTGTGTAGTTTAGAAATAAAGAACATACTATCAAATTGTCTTAAAAACATCTAATAGGAGGGTAAAGGTTAACCATGATAAATAGAGAAATATTTACAGAAAGTCCAGAAGATGATTTGTGGCGAGAACTACTGCAATACTCATATCGGGCGAACGTTTCAAGATATTTAAAGGAACATTCCTTGGATGAGGATGAAGATACAATAAACACAATTATTGGGTCTTTCCTGCAGGCAAATGAATATTTTAAAGCAAGTAAGAGTGCAAATCTTCAGATATCGCCGTTACTTTTGTATTATGGAGCAACTAATCTGCTATTGGGATTGACTTCATTGATGACAGGTAAGAGACCTGAAATAAAAAATCATGGCATGACAGCAATAGATTCTACAATAAGTACATATATCGCAGAGGCTAATGTTGTTTTTGGAGATCCTAATACTGGAGGTATACATCAATTTGCTAGAATACTAGGGTTCGAAAAGGATTTGACAAAGTGTGGTGAATGGAAGATGATGGATTTCTTATCATCTATTGTTGAAATCGATCAGGATTATAGAAAATGTTATGCACAAGAAAATGGTAATACGCTTCTTCTTGACCTTTTTAATACACCAACGGGAACAATCGAACGATTATATTTAAACAAAAATAAGGTTGAAGCTATTAGTGCAGTTTTAAATAATGTTGAGGGTTTTGAGAAAAATTATCTTCTACCGCAAGTAGGACATGAACGTGAATCAGACAGGGATTATCTTATCTTAAGGAAAAAGATGTCCGGAAAAGACATAAAAAGGATTTCCTTTTCCGGACAGCCTTATTTACAAGCTGGTTTTATAAAGAATGGACAGTTGATTACATTGCCGCCTTTGTTCAATATGTATGCAGCGCTTTTTATTATGGGATCGCTTTGCCGTTATCATCCAGAAAAATGGGGACCATTTGTACTAAATGATGAAACTGGCGAACGACTTCTGTTTGAGAAATTCTTGTATCTATCAAGGAGAATTATACCGAATATCGTTCTTAACCTATTAAATAACGATAATGTGGTTTATGTTACTCAAAAATACTCAATTAATGAAACCATTAAGCATGTGGGTGAACATGAGATAAAAGAACTTATACAGAAAGAACTATATGCTGCAGAAGAAAACGCAGATTAAAGAGATAATTAAGGTGGTGATAACAGTGGATTTTAGATCTGAAGTATTCAAATTATGCAAAGCATACAGAAAAGAACAGAAACAAATATTGTCAATGATACATATCTAAGGCTTTTCACTTGCAAATCTGAAGAATATGTGATACCCCAATATTCAATGTTTCATGAGGCGGCAAAACACGGAAATAACCAGTTTTATGGGTATCTTTATGCTAATGAACATACGGATGATTATAAGACGGTATTACAAGGGATTACACCATTACCTGATAAGGACATACAGATATTTGCAAGAGCACATGCCACTATTTACGCTCTTATAAAAGAATGTGTTAAGGAGTTAGAGATTTCAAATCCTAAGATTGCGAAGGCATTGGACCCATATAGTAAATATAGACCTATAACTGCACCAGCAGGAGTACCATTCTTAGCTGAAAAGGAATATGAAAAAGCTGCGGAAGCATTTCGAGAATCTAAACTATACAAAAAACTGATTAATTCATCGATTAATGCTCTCGTGGAAGAACTTAAACCTGAGGACATACATACTATGTTTATGGTTTTCGAGAAGGAGATAGTGGCGTGTCCTTTAGATGTAGTGCCAGAAAGTATTAAACCACTAGAAAAATGTTTGGTAACAAAATTTGAAAAAATAGAAGAAATATTACTGGCTGAAACATTGATGATTTTTGCTCTTCAAAAATCATTGGAAAATGCTTGTAGTCTGTTGTATACAGCTTTAATTGGAGATGATTTACGCGTATTTAATAATGACAACATATTTAGCATTGATAAAAATTATAGTAATTCTCTGAGAAAGATTATACAACTATCTGCCATTGGAAATTTTTTTGACTGGAAAATCAAATACGGTAGGAGATATTATGTTGGTTGACTGTGATCCTTCTCCTGAATATCATATGCATGAATTTGGGGTGATACAGTCGTATTCAGCAAGTTTTAATGGTGAAATGGGAGATACAAGTAAAGTTACAATGATGGTTGTTGATGATTTACTTAATCCATATCATCTTCTAACAAATAGAATTATTGATATGGATTTCCCACCGCTGGTTAGAGAAGAACTAGAAGATAGTAAAGATAAAAATATATCTGTAAAAAATGAAAATATCTCGAAACGAGAAGTGCCCATGTGGAAGTGGATTAAAGTATAAATTTTGTTGTGGAAAGAATAAGTAATAGAAATTGGGCTATAGGTATGAGACTGTAACAGCTGTTGTAGACAAGTTTCACATTGGAATATAGAAAGGCGTATGGAGTTGCTGATCCATGCGCCTCTTTTTAAAGAAATTATAATTCTATATCATATGATCTTTTCTTAGTTCGAGCAGGCTGATTTCGTCGCATCTCCTGTTTCCTCTGATATTCAAGTTCCCATGCACGATGGGAGAAAACATCAGGATCCTCCACATTGAGATAATCCACCTCATTGGCGGCAATATCACGACGGTGATAGTCGTAATATTTACCGAAAGTACCTTTGAGTTGTTCAATCAGCTTATCCCGAAAATCAGGACGTATCTGGATTCTGGTATCCAGCAATTCTGTGTACTGTTCTGGTTCAGGACGAAATTTTTCTTCCCGGAAAGCGGCGGCATCTTTTTCAAGCTGTTTTTTGAGCGAGATGTCCTGAGAATCCAGGATATCCAGATTGTTATTCATCTGGTCATATTTCTTGGATAGATTCGTCATATCTTTATCGGTAGAGCATTCTGCATGGAAGATTAGCTGCTCTTTCCTTGATTTCAGTTCTTCGATTTCTTCGGTAATAGTGGTAAGCTGCTGATTCAATTTTATATGCTGGATGGGATTCAAAATACTGGTTTTCTCTTTTTTCACATTCAGTTCTTTCCGCTCTGTAACTTTAGCTTTGAGTTTCTTTTTAACGGTGTTGTATTTATTCAGTATTGGATTAAAATGATTCATCCAGTCATGGATCACTTCTTTTTGCATCTCATTGTGGAGCAAATGATATTGTGTAAAAATCATGTGATTTCGGATTGCTTCCAATGTTTCTGCAATTATTGGAATAGACTTTTCTACAGCTTCAGCCAGTTTTGCTACTTTTGCTTTTAATTCTCGGAGCATTTTGTTATCCGCACGAATCTGACGGTTGATTTCACAGCGGTCTGCTATCATGCCTTTCTTTTCCATATTCTGGGCAATGTAGCCTTCATGGATGGTTGGCTGTTCGGTGATTCCCTGATCTGCAAAGCTGCGGTGATCAATGGTAGCATTTATCTGATTACGTGCAAGCATTTCATTTACGGCATCTGCCCAGTTTGCCCGCCAGATACAAAGTTGTTCATCACTGTTCCATTGTTCGGAAATAGGATTCTGTCTGCCATATCGGCTGCTCTTGGGGTGTTTATCAATCCGTTCATATCCTTTTTCCTGTGCAACAGAGGAAGTCAGATATTCTTTCTTTTTCCCAACTTTATAGCGATATTGCTTTTCCCATCCCTGTTTCTGAGCAGTTTTAAATTCAGAAGCAGTAAATCCTCTTTCTTCCCCATTTTTTCATACAGAGATATTCTTTTTCTGTTTTATACTGCCATGTTCCGTTTTCATTCAGTGGACGGACGGTAAGCAGAATGTGTGCATGAGGATTGTGTCCATCTGTATTGTGAATAGCAAAGTCAGCACACATGCCCATATCCACAAAATTTTTTTCGAATAAAATTTTGAAGAAGAGAAATATTGCTGTCTTTATCCAACTCAACGGGGAGTGCGACAACAAATTCTCTTGCAAGTCGGCTGTCTTTGGTCTTTTCGTTTTCTTCCACAGCATTCCAGAGTTGTTCCCGGTCATTCCATTCCAATGGAGCCATTGGAGGAAGCATCACCTCCTGATAGATCAGCCCCTGCTTTCTGGTATAGTCATGCTGGATGCCGTCATAATCATTGTACATGCGGCTACAGCTCATATAAGCAGAAGCAGCAACAGCAGACCGACCGGAACCACGGCTGACGACTTTGGCTTGCATATGATAAATTGCCATATCTGGCACCTCCTTTCGATGTTGCCTGCAACAGCGGATAAAGCCCTCGGCAGAGCGCACGAGCCCCGAAGGGGATACCACTGCCTGATTTATCAGGTGGTGAGTAAGTGCGCCCTTCGGGAGTAGAACTTGTGCGTTTACATTCCCCGTAACCGGATTATCAGCTCCCGTTTTAGGGAATCTAAATCCATTTCTTTAATATGGGGAACAATACTTTCCAGAATTGCTCCTTCCTGGACTAATCGGTGTGTTCTGGCATCACGCTCTTTTTTCCGATTTCTTGCTTCAGCTTCTTCCTGACGGTGCTTTGCCTGTAAAAGTGCTTTTTCTTCTGGTGTTATTGTCCTTTTATCTGCCATATCTGGCACCTCCTTTTTATGCCCGTATCCGGGCAATTTTGGTTTCAAAATCTTCTGGTCTAGTACTATAGTTTCGGATAACTGACAGTGGCATATTTCTGGTGATGAATATGAAAAGAAAGTAGCACCACTGCCAGTGAGAAATAACTATTGAGTTATACTCCGTTGTTTCAATTCTGGTTCAAATCAGGATTGCTTAGCAGGATTTTCTTCGCCTCTTTCAAATTGGCGGAAGCGTTGTCCTGACGGATATTCCGGTTATTGATACGGACAGGAATACATCTCTCTAGAATGCGGTCATAAATTCGTTTGTGTGCGATATCAGCGGCGTTATTCAGCTCTGATAAAGTGAGATTGGTCGTTATGATCAGGGGCTTTTTACTGCGGTAACGACAGTCAATCACATTGAATACCTGTTCCAGTGCAAAGTCAGAGTTCCGCTCGATTCCGAGATCATCAATAATCAGAAGACTGTAGCGGTTTAAGCTGTTGATGAACTGGTTTCTGTCTTCAAAATGCATTACGGTAAGGGTATTCAGAATCCGGGAAAAGTTGGTCATCAGTACAGGAACGCCTTTTTCCAGAAGGGCATTGGCAATGCAGCCTGAAAAAAAAGATTTTCCAGTACCGACATCACCCCAGATGAGAAGTCCGGAAGCGTTTGCTTTCATCTCTTCCCAGTTGCTTACATAATTGTGTGCCAGTTTTATTTCCGGATTGATGCCGTTATCCCTGGCAAAAGTGTAGTCATAGAGTGCTTTGTCCTGTAAGCCGCTGGTTTTAAGATGCTCTATTTCCATTTGTTTTTCATGAAGTTTTCTCTGGGTCTCTTCCTGCTCAAAGATTTCCTGCTGGCATTTACAGCGGATAGAAGGAATAAGAACCTTTCCCTGTAATTCATGCCGGCATTGTCTTGGCGTATTGCATTTGGAACAGTAGATCAGGTGGTCTGTTTCGTTAAAATATTCATCAGGCTGAAGTTCTCTGTTTGGTGTTATAGCATTTGCTTTTTCTGTAAATCTTGTCATAGTGTTTCGTATTCCTCACTTTCGTAATTCCTTTGCCGGGAAGCAGGATGATCCTGTCTTGCCCAACTGATGATGGTAGCTGCATGGTTCTGATATTGCTTTCCGGTAGAAGCCATATAACCGGATAAGCGTTCAATATAATCCTGCCAGTCAGGGATTGTCTGCCGGATATCTTCAAGCTCTTTTTCTGACAGAAAAACATTTTGAAATTTTCCATAGGGTGAGAGTGGATCCTTACTCCCTCTTTTTTCTAAATTGTTCTTTTTTATCTCTTTCTTATTACCAGACAGTTTTCTGTCTGTATCAGGGAAAGAATCCCGTCTGTCAATAGGACAGTTTTCTGTCTGTCTTAGGGAAAGAAATCTGTCTGTATAGTGGATGGTTTCTTTTGGGAGTTTTACATAAATCCGATTAGGCTGTCCGGGTCCCTGCCGTTTTCGGAAGATAAGCTCCTGTTTTTCCAGTACTGCCAGAGCAGTTTTAACAGTCATCTGGCTTTTGTGGAGAACTTCTGCCAGTGCTTCAATCGTAAAGTAAATGAACACATGACCATCTGTATCTGACCAGCCCTCATTTTTCTGGGAAAGCCTTGCCCGGTCGAGCAGGATAATATAAAGCATTTTGGCAGTTTCGTTTATTTCCATGTCCAGAAGGAAACGGGGAAACATCATATAAGATGGCAGGTTGGTGTCTGCTGTCAGAAAGTCAGTCATGTGTTCTCCTCCAATCAAAAGGGTTTATTCTCCAAGAAAATCCCAGTCTACATCACTATCTGGCTGTGAATTTTCAGGTGCTGGAAAGGACGCCCTGATTTGGGGCTCCCTTTGCGCTATGCCTGCAGTCAGTCCGGAAAGAAAAAGTGGCAATGCCTGTTTCAGACTGTTTTCCACTGCATCTACAATCTGTTTCACAAAAAGTTCTTCCCGTTCTCTTGTTTCCAGATAAGGATCAGCCTGTGTGCGGTAGTAGCGGTCAAAATAATCTACCAGTGCAAGAGAGATTACCTGACTGTAAGATTTAAAATCCTGCCTGTCCATCGTCTGTAAATATTCCCAGGCTCTCCGTTGCTGTTCTTTGTCCAGATTAAAGCGCAGGTTTGTGTTGCGGATATTGTTCTGCATGGTTTATCCCCTCCTTTTCAGGCTCATATAAGCCAGAGATTCGTAACCTTTGGCGGTGGCGCAGATGTCATCAATGATGGTGACTCGTAATTTGTCATACGTTCCGAAGTTACGGATCAGACATCCACCGCCGCCAACTACATACAGGCGCATTAGGTCAGGATTGTATTCATATTTGCGGAGTGTGGAAAAAAGTTCTGCCACATACTGTCTGGCAATAGAACTGATACAATCCATATATGGTGCTGAAATGTCAGCTGTTCCAAACCGCAGAATCTGTTCTACTGTAGATTCTTCAATCTTCACTCCAAATTTGTTCAGAACAGCGTTCTTTGCAGCAATCATGCATTGGTTTACACCAAGTTTTTCTGTCCAGCATCGGCTTTCTTGTGCTTTCTTATTGTTGATATACAGAATGTTCATGGTTCCGTTTCCGATATCTGCAAGGAGATTAGTTCCCTTGAAATTTCCAAGGTGGTTTACAATAGCCGGATATCCCTGTGGGTAAAGGCTACATCCCACAAAGCGGAGATGATATTCTTTGCCGTTGAAACGGTAATGGACTTCTGGATTCTGGAGCAGATAGGAACGAAAAGCTTCTCTTTGATTTCTGATCCATGTCAGAGGAAGTCCGGCAGCCAGATGAACATCTGCTTCACGGATGGAAAAGACATTCAGTTCCCTTGCAATAGCCATTAGCGTCAGAAGATAATATTCTTCGTCCATAGCTTTATCCGGGATAAATTCTTTGTGTCCTTCGCCGATCCGGTAGTAAATGCCGTTGTATTCCAGAATATTCCCGGTGAAGATTGGTTCAGTTTCATAGGCTTTGATGCCGGTTGGGGTGACGGTGTTTGCTGTTTTCATATTGCCGTAGCCATGATCTACAGCAATGATTTTGGTGTTTCTGAGTTCTCGCATAAAAAATTACCTCCGTTTTCGTATTGATTGATTCAGCAGGTCGTACCGGTGTGGTACTGCTCTGCTGTGGGATAAGCATACGAAAATCGGAGGAAAAAGGCATTGAGGGGAAATTGAGCAGGAATTGAGAAAAAAAGATATATTGTGCTTACGTTCTTCATGTACTCTTGTTGTGATTTCATTGTTTTTTATCGTATAATATGGATACTGGAGGTGGTTTGGATGAAATACAAGATTTTAGTTGTCGATGATGATAAAGAATTGGTGAAAATGCTTTGTAGTTATTTTAATATGAAACAATATGAAACCATTACGGCTACAGACGGAATGGAAGCATTAAATAAAATAAAATGAAACCGGATATTATTTTGTTGGATATCAATATGCCACGCATGGATGGGATTGAAGTATGTCGTCTGATACGCAGTAAAGTGTTATGCCCGATTTTGTTTCTAACAGCAAGAGTTGATGAAGATGATAAAATTAATGGGTTGCTTTCGGGTGGGGATGACTATATTACGAAACCATTTAGTCTTCGGGAGTTGGAAGCAAGGATTGTCACAAACATAAAGAGAGAAGAAAGGCATCAACCAAAAAACGGAATACCGTTTCATGGATGAAATGCTGATTGATTATTCTGGAAAAAATAGTAGCTATAGCCGGACACAGGATGGAGTTCACAAAAATTGAATATCAGATTATTGAATTCTTATCCATGCATCCAGGGCAGGTGTTTGATAAAGAACGTATATATGCACAAGTCTGTGGATATGATGCGGAAGGGGACAGTAGAACGATAACGGAGTTAGTACGGCGTATAAGAAAAAAATAGCGGATTATTCAGAAAAAGAATACATAGAAACTGTATGGGGGATTGGATACCGATGGAAAAAATAAGAAACTTGTCACTGAAAAAACAATTCTGCTTTATTTTGTGATCAGCTTAACGGCAGCATTTCTGTTATCTGGATTTACAGTTCATTTTGCAAGAAATATGCAGAATAAATATGGGAAAAATATATTGATTATGCAGATTATACGGACGTGTTTCAGCAATATGGAAAGAAATACGAGATTGAGATATCAAGACCTAATCAATCGCAGATGAATCG
>ENA-OQES01000454-OQES01000454.1-human-gut-metagenome-genome-assembly--contig:-NODE-454-length-17550-cov-3.028066_pt1 | contig 17550 bp, 32 predicted proteins | sample MGYA00242798_ERZ504641 | MGnify/ENA primary metagenome ERZ504641 (study PRJEB26092, sample SAMD00036327) | human gut metagenome | host: Homo sapiens | study: EMG produced TPA metagenomics assembly of... | reverse complement strand
TTTTTGTCACTTTCTTGCCAGTGGACACTTTTTTAGCCATTTTAAACTAACCTACTTTCTCAAATATTGAATCCTGTTGCTAAACCTAACCTGATTCAGTTTCCTTGTTACTTAATTATTTCTTCTTGTTTGCTACTGTCTTTCTCGGACCCTTACGAGTTCTAGCGTTGGTCTTTGTCTTCTGACCACGAACCGGAAGTCCTTTACGATGACGGATACCTCTGTAGCATCCAATCTCCTGCAGTCTCTTGATGTTCATAGCGATCTCTCTTCTCAGATCACCCTCAACCACCTGACTGTCAGCGATGATTGCCGCAAGCTTCTTAACTTCGTCGTCAGTTAAGTCCTTAACACGAGTGTCAGGATTAACTTCAGCTTCGGCCAGGATACGGGCTGCACTTGCTCTACCGATACCGTAGATGTAAGTCAAGCCGATCTCTACGCGTTTCTCTCTTGGTAAATCGACACCTGAAATACGAGCCATGTGTGTAGTACACCTCCATTAGTTTTTCTTACTTCTTCGTTGATAATGTATAAATTTGCTTAAACTACTGAACAACTCATCCGAGTGGTTCATAATAGAAAGCCGCGCGAAAAAATAGGTGCTAAATCAAATTAGCCCTGTCTTTGTTTGTGCTTCGGATTCTCACAGATTACTCTGATACTGCCTTTTCTCTTGATGATCTTGCACTTTTCGCAAATTGGTTTAACCGATGATCTAACCTTCACAGCAATTCTCCTTTCCGTAATAGTCCGTCCAATCTCGGACATACAATTTTTTATAACCTATTGTAGTCCTGTGTCGGACTTACAGGTACAACAGACTCGTTCCATCCCCCTGCCGTGAGAGGACAAAAGGGCGGATCTTACCTGATGCTTCAACAAAGTTCGCTAAAGCATTATAACATTTAAAATCCTATAATGCAAGCGAAATTTACACTTCTCTCAATATTTTTTATTGAGAAAAATGGATTGGTCTTTATTTATCTCTCCAAATGATTCTTTCCCTTAGAGAGATCGTATGGCGACATTTCCATTGTAACCTTATCGCCCGGCAGAATACGGATGTAGTTCATACGGAGTTTTCCGCTGATCGTAGCAAGTACGATGTGTCCGTTTTCCAGTTCTACCTTAAACATAGCGTTCGGCAGCTTCTCTGCTACTACGCCCTCAATCTCAATTACATCTGCTTTCGACATTCTATATACCTCCCTGCAATGATTTCTGAATGAAATAGCGGATCGCTTCATCCTGGACTGCCGCGCCGTCCGCAAACTGGGCTGCCAGCGCCTCATCCCACTTGTGGGAGAACTGCACGTGCTTTCTCTTCTTGCGTTTCGGCTTGGCGGCAGTTTTGGTGCGTCCGTCTGCCAGATACACATAGTGTGCATCTTCTCTGACTATGATATAATAATTGCCTTTGTCATGCCCCGCCAGCGAGCGGACCAGACAGGCCATTCCATATTCCGTCATTCTGATCTCCGTTTTCTACTTAGACAGACACTTTCTAAAAAACATCGCTGCTGATTGACGCAGCTCCAGCAGATACGCTGCCATTTCTCCCACTCTGCCTGAAACATCCAAAAAACATGCAGGTTTGTCTGAAACAAACGATTTTTGTCCATTTCACAAAGTGCAACCAGTTTGGAGAAACAACCAGTGGCAGCCAGCTGGAACCAGCCAAATCAACGCTTCAATTTTCACAAAAGGTTCTTTCCTATTTTCTATCTATAAAGACAGAATCTCAGGCTCATTTTCTGTAATTAGAATCGTATTTTCATAATGGGCAGCCCAGCCGCCGTCTTCCGTCATGACGGTCCAGTCATCATCGAGCCAGACTACTTCGTAGCTGCCCTCGGTGATCATCGGCTCGATCGCGAGCGTCATGCCGGGCTGTAAGAGAATTCCTTTTCTTTTTCTTGCAAAATTCGGAATCTCCGGATCCTCATGCAGATGAGAACCGATTCCATGGCCTACCAGATCTCTGACAACACCAAAGCCGAAGCTTTCAGCATATTTCTGAATGGCTACAGAGATGTCATTGAGATGATTGCCAGCTTTGGCAAATTTAATCCCTCAAAAAAGCTCTGTCTGGTAACTTCAATCAGTTTTTTCGCATCATCGTCGATCTGACCGATGCCATAAGTCCGGGCTGCATCCGAGTGATATCCTTTATAGATAACACCTGCATCCAGACTGACAATATCACCCTCATCAAGGAAATGTTCCTTATGAGGAATTCCATGGACAACCTCATCATTGACAGAGACACAGATGGAGGCAGGATAGCCATTGTAATTTTTGAATGAGGGAATGCAGCCGTAGCTTCGGATGATTTCCTCTCCCATATGATCAATGTCCCAGGTGGACATTCCCGGACGAAGGTTCTTCGCCAGTTCCTCGTGAGTTTTGGCAAGGATTCTGCCAGCCTCACGCATGAGTTCTATCTCCCTGGGAGATTTTATCGTCACTGCCATCTTTTATGCTCCCAAAATGTCAACAATGTTTTTAAACACGGTTTCCATAGACAGTGTACCGTCTATCGCATGCAGAACACCTTTTTTCTTATAGTAATCAATCAGAGGATGTGTCTGCTCATGATATACTTCCAGACGTTTCTGTACGGTCTCCGGCTTATCATCGTCGCGAAGAACCAGATCAGAACCACATTTATCGCAGATTCCTTCTTTTTTCGGTGCTGCAAACTCTGTATGATACGTAGCGCCGCACTTTAAGCATGCACGACGGCCTGCCATACGATTTACAATATTCGCATCCGGCACTTCTACATCGAGAGCGAAATCAATTGCCTCTCCGTTTTCTTTCAGTGCTGCTGTCAGGCTCTCTGCCTGCGGAATCGTTCTTGGAAATCCGTCCAGGATATAGCCATTCTCGCAATCTGCTTCGTGAATACGATCAAGAAGCATGCCGATCGTTACTTCATCCGGCACCAGCAATCCCTGATCGATGAACGATTTTGCTTTTTTAGCCCAGCTCTGTACCCGCTTTGATATTAGAGCGGAAAATATCTCCGGTTGAAATGTGCGGAATGTTATATTTCTCTGCAATTTTATCAGCCTGTGTTCCTTTACCGGCTCCCGGTGCTCCTAACATAACAATCTTCATAATGGTACAATCTCCCTATATACAACAGAATCGCCTCCAGGCAGGAGCTGTCTCCGGCCACCTCCAGCCGTTAAGAAAGAGAGCTCCCGCCCAGAAAGCGAGTTATCTTAGTCGTTTAAGAATCCTTTATAGTTGCGAACCAGCATCTGTGATTCGACTGCTTTGATTGTCTCAAGTACTACACCTACGATAATGATAAGAGAAGTACCTCCAAAGGAGAGACGGCTCACTGAGAACAGTCCAGAGACAATGATCGGAACCAGGCAGACAATAATAAGTCCGCAAGCACCAATCAGTATAATATACTCCAGAATTCCATCCAAATAATCGGATGTTGGCTTTCCTGGACGAATGCCCGGGATGAAACCGCCGGATTTCTTCATGTTGTTTGCCACCTCAAGCGGGTTGAATGTTATGGATGTGTAGAAATACGCAAACACAATAATCAACGCGATGTAGACAATTAAGCCAACTGAATAAGCCGGACGCTCCGGATTAAACCAGGAGCTGGAATTCAGAGCCAGAAGAATCTTTCCTCCGATGGTGTCATAATTAACCTGGAAAAATCCAGCAATTACCACCGGGAAAGACATCAGGGATGAAGCAAAGATAACAGGAATAACACCTGCTGTATTTACTTTTAACGGGATGCTTGTGGACTGACCGCCAACCATCTTACGTCCCTGCATCTTTTTAGAATACTGAACCGGAATTCTCCGCTCTGCATCCTGTAAAATGATAACAAATACAACCATCGCTACGATAACCGCTACGATAATCACGGCTGTTACAACTGCAACCGCCACGATCTTGCCCTGCAGGAAACGCTCATAGAGCGTAATCATATCGCTTGGCATGGTTGAAATGATATTGAACAGAAGCACGATAGAAATACCGTTTCCGACGCCGTTCTCGGTGATTCGCTCACCGATCCACATCAGCATGGCACTTCCGGCTGTCATTGTCACAATAGCGACAATCACATTCAGGGCAGTAAACTCAACTAAAAGTCCCTTGCCGCCGAAACCGATCGCCATAGCGACGGACTGCATCAGCGCCAGTGCAACCGTAAGGTAACGCGTATATTCCGCAATCTTCTTTCTTCCGTCCTCGCCCTCCTGCTGCATTTCCTCTAATTTCGGAATTGCAATTGTCAGAAGCTGCATGATAATGGAAGAAGTGATGTACGGGGTAATACTCAATGCGAATACCGACATGTTCGTGAACGAACCGCCGGTAATCGTATTGAAGAAACCAAACGCATCATTGGACTGTCTTGTAAACAGTTCCTTGGAAAAAATGTTGTATTAACTCCGGGAATCGGCAGCTGCGATCCGATACGGGTCACAACCAGCATAAAGAACGTATAGAGGAGTTTTTCTCTGACCTCTTTATCTTAAATGCATTCTGGAGCGGTTTTTAACATATTAGATCACCTCGCAGGTTCCGCCAACGGCCTCGATCTTAGCTTTCGCGCCTTCACTTACCGCATCAACCTTTACGTTCAGCTTTTTGGTCAGCTCGCCATTGCCGAGGATCTTAACGCCGTCACGCGGGTTCTTTACGATGCCTGCTTCGATTAATGTTTCAACCGTAACAACTGTGTCGTTCTCGAATCTCTCAAGAGCGCTTACGTTGATACCAACGATGGTCTTAGAATTTCTGTTTGTGAAGCCTCTCTTCGGGAGACGTCTATATAACGGCATCTGACCGCCTTCAAATCCTGGTCTCGGAGCGCCGGAACGAGCTTTCTGTCCCTTATGTCCCTTACCAGCAGTCTTACCGTTGCCTGATGCGTGACCACGACCTCTTCTGAAAGCTGTCGCTGTGCTTAGAGCCTACCGCCGGCTTTAAATTGGATAAATCCATGACTGCACCTCCTTGCAAATATCTTAGATTTCCTCTACTTTAACTAAATGTCTAACATTCTGGATCATGCCTCTGATAGCGGCGTTGTCCGGCTGCTCAACTGTCTTGCCAGTCTTGTTTAAACCAAGAGCTGCAACCGTTGCTTTCTGCTTCGGGATAGCGCCAATAGGAGACTTAACCAATGTGAGTTTTTAATTTCTCTGCCAGTTTTTATCTCCTCCTATTAGTTCAGAATTTCTTCTACAGACTTACCGCGAAGTTTTGCAACCTCTTCCGGAGTCTTTAAAGAACCTAAGCCTGCCAGGGTAGCAAGAACTACGTTTGCCTTGTTGTTGGAACCAAGGGATTTTGTACGGATGTTCTTGTAACCAGCCAGATCCAGTACGGCACGAGCCGGACCACCAGCGATAATACCGGTACCTTCCGGAGCCTTCTTCAGAAGTACGTTAGCGCTTCCGAATTTGCCGAGGAAATCGTGCGGGATGCTATTGTTCTCATCGAACGGAACCTCCATCAGGTTTCTGGCAGCTGCCTCTTTGCCCTTGCGGATTGCTTCCGGAACCTCAGCAGCTTTTCCCATACCAGCACCAACGTGGCCGTTTTTATCTCCAACTACTACTAAAGCGGAAAAACGCATTGTACGTCCGCCCTTAACGGTCTTGGATACACGTTTGATTGCCACTACAGTATCCTCTAACTCGAACTGGTTGGCATCAATTTTTGTACGTTTCATGTGTATGTTCTCCTTCCTACTAGAATTCCAGACCAGCCTCGCGGGCTGCATCTGCTAATGCCTGAACTTTTCCGTGGTAAATAAATCCGCCTCTATCGAAGACAACTTCTTTAATACCTTTTTCAAGCGCTCTCTTAGCGATTACAGTTCCAACGTGAGCTGCTGCTGCAACATCGTTCGTCTTCTCCAGTTCAGCTTTAACTTCCTTCTCGGCAGTGGAAGCTGCTACTAAAGTTTTTCCAACTGTATCATCAATGATCTGAGCATACATATGATTATTACTTCTAAACACTGCTAAACGCGGTCTCTCGGCTGTGCCAGAAAAACGGTTGCGTAATCTAACGTGTTTTTTAACGCGAATTTCGCTTCTTGACTGTTTGCTAACCATCTTCACACTCTCCTTAATTATTTCTTACCAGTCTTACCAACTTTACGTCTGATAACCTCATCGGCATACTTAATACCTTTGCCCTTGTACGGCTCAGGTCTTCTCTTATCCCGAATCTCAGCTGCATACTGGCCAACTTTTTCTTTGCTGATACCTTTAACAGTGATCTTGTTCTGTCCTTCCAGAACAGTCTCAATGCCTTCCGGATCTTCCATCTCTACCGGATGGGAGTAACCAAGGCTGAGAACCAGTTTCTTGCCCTGCTTCGCTGCTCTGTAACCAACACCGTTAACTTCCAGGACTTTCTCATAGCCTTCTGTTACACCATGAATCATGTTGTTAATTAAGGTTCTTGTCAGACCGTGTAAAGATTTCATTTTCTTTAAGTCGTTCGGTCTGGTAACTACGATATGACCATCCTCTTCTTTGATGTTCATCTCAACCGGGAGTTCTCTCTCAAGAGTTCCCTTCGGACCTTTTACAGTCACTAAATTGTTCTCTGCGATTGTTACGGTTACGCCCGCCGGAATCGCAACTGGCATTCTTCCGATACGTGACATGCCTTTTACCTCCTACTTAGATTTTCGGAGAAGCCTGAGCGGCTTCTCTGTTTTCAGTTGTATCTATACCTTGTCTAAACCGATGATGATGCTTTCGGCTTACCAAACAAATGCAAGAACTTCTCCGCCTACGCCGAGTTCTCTTGCCTGCTTGTCAGTGATAACGCCCTGGTTGGTGGAGATGATAGCTACACCTAAACCGCCCAGTACCTTCGGCATATCTTCCTTGTTTGCGTAGATACGCAGACCCGGTTTTGAAATTCTCTTGATGCCGGAGATGATTTTCTCGTTTTTGTCTTTACCGTACTTTAAGGTAATACGGATAGTCTTGAAATTGCCGTCCTCAACAACGTCATATTTCTTGATGAAACCTTCCTTTACCAGGATGTCAGCGATTGCTAATTTCATCTTGGAAGACGGAACATCTACTGTATCATGTTTTGCAGTGTTAGCATTACGGATTCTTGTAAGCATATCTGCAATCGGATCGCTCATTGTCATTTTGAGTGTGCCTCCTTATAATTTGACTACCACTTACTGTAAGTGGGTTTCGGTGGGTTGTGCGGGAACGCCCCGCACTAAGTTGCTTTCGGCTTACCAGCTTGCTTTCTTTACGCCCGGAATTTCGCCCTTGTAAGCTAATTCACGGAAGCAAACTCTGCAGATACCATATTTTCTTAAATATGCATGCGGACGACCGCAGATTCTGCAGCGGTTATATTCTCTGGTGGAGAATTTTGCCGGACGCTGCTGTTTAATCTTCATTGAAGTTTTAGCCATGATAAATCCTCCTATTATTTAGCAAATGGCATGTTGAACTGAGTTAACAGCTCACGTGCTTCTTCGTCGGTCTTAGCAGTGGTAACGAAGATGATATCCATACCTCTTACCTTATCTACTTTATCGTACTCGATCTCCGGGAAGATAAGCTGCTCTTTGATACCCAGAGCGTAGTTGCCTCTGCCGTCAAATGCGTTCGGATTTACACCGCGGAAGTCTCTTACTCGCGGAAGAGCCAGGTTGATCAGACGATCAGCGAACTCATACATCTTCTCGCCACGCAGGGTAACTTTACAGCCGATAGCCATACCCTCTCTAAGTTTGAAGTTAGCGACTGATTTTTTCGCTTTTGTAAGAACTGCCTTCTGGCCAGTGATGATTTCCATATCTCTTACAGCAGAGTCCAGAACTTTAGCATTTTCTTTTGCCTCGCCAACGCCCATGTTGATAACAATCTTGTCCAGCTTCGGCACTTCCATGATATTTTTATATCCGAATTTTTTGATCATAGCGTCTACGATTTCGCTCTGATACATTTCTTTTAATCTAGCCAATTTTAACGTTCCTCCTCTCTGTATTAGTCAATTACTTTACCGGTTGCCTTAGCAACACGGACTTTCTTGCCGTCTTCTACTTTGAAGCCAACTCTCGTAGCCTTGCCATCCACTACCAGCATAACGTTGGAAATGTCAAGCGCGCCTTCCTGATGGATGATGCCGCCCTGCTGATTAGCTGCAGACGGTTTGGTATGCTTTGTTACCATGTTGCATCCCTCAACCAGGACTGTATTCTTCTTTACATTAACGGAAAGAACTTTTCCGGTTTTGTCTTTGTCTTTACCTGTGATAACCTTTACCAGGTCGCCTTTTTTAATTTTATGCACAGCTGACACCTCCTACAGTACTTCCGGAGCCAGGGAAACAATCTTCATAAACTGTTTCTCACGAAGCTCTCTGGCAACCGGCCCAAAAAATACGGGTTCCTCTCGGGTTCTTGTCGTCTTTGATGATAACGGCTGCGTTCTCATCAAATTTGATGTAGGAACCATCTTTACGGCGTGCGCCCTTAACGGTACGTACAACAACGGCCTTCACTACATCGCCTTTCTTTACAACACCGCCTGGTGTTGCATCTTTAACGCTGGCAACGATTACATCGCCAATATTTGCATATCTTCTAGTAGAGCCGCCCATAACGCGGATACAGAGTAATTCTTTCGCACCGGTATTGTCGGCAACCTTTAATCTGGTCTCCTGCTGAATCATGCCCAATACTCCTTTCTGATTTAGAAATTATCTCGCTTTCTCGATAATTTCGACGAGTCTCCATCTCTTATCCTTGGACAGTGGTCTTGTTTCCATTACTTTTACAGTATCACCGATACCGCACTCGTTGTTCTCGTCGTGTGCTTTTAATTTATAAGTTCTCTTAACAATCTTACCGATTAAAGGATGTTTTACGTGGTTTTCGATAGCAACTACGATTGTTTTGTCCATCTTGTTGCTTACTACCTTACCGGTACGTGTTTTTCTAAGATTTCTTTCCACGGTAGATATCTCCTTTCCTATTTTAGGAATCTATGATAATTAGTTCGCTTTCTCTGTAATAACAGTCTGAATACGAGCGATGTTTCTGCGAACTTCTTTAATTCTGCTTGTATTATCCAGCTGGTTGGTAGCGTTCTGGAATCTTAAGTTGAAGAGTTCCTTCTTAGCAGCTACTAATTCTTCGTTTAATTCTGCAGATGTCTTAGCTTTTAAATCTTCTACATACTTATTAATTTTCACTGTTATCACCGCCTTCTAAATCTGCTTTAGAAGCAATCTTGCACTTGCACGGAAGTTTGTGCATAGCAAGACGAAGCGCTTCTCTCGCTGTCTCCTCTGGTACACCCGCGATCTCGAACATTACGCGGCCTGGTTTTACTACTGCTACCCAGTACTCAAGTGCGCCTTTACCGGAACCCATACGAGTCTCAGCCGGTTTAGCAGTTACTGGTTTATCCGGGAAAATCTTAATCCAAACTTTACCACCACGTTTGATGTAACGAGTCATGGCAACACGGGCTGCCTCGATCTGGTTGGATTTGATCCAGCACGGTTCTGTAGCGACTAAACCGTACTCACCGTAGTTGATTACATTTCCTCTAAGCGCCTTGCCGGCCATGGTACCACGGAACTGTTTACGACGCTTTACTCTTTTCGGCATTAACATTATTTATCGCTCCCTTCCTTATTTCCTTTCGCAGGAAGTACCTCGCCTTTGTAGATCCAAACCTTAACACCGGTCTTGCCGTATGTTGTGTTTGCCTCAGCGAAACCGTAGTCAATATCTGCTCTTAATGTCTGAAGCGGGATAGTGCCCTCGCTGTAGAACTCTGTACGAGCCATATCAGCACCGCCAAGACGTCCGGATACGGAAGCCTTGATACCCTTAGCTCCAGCCTTCATGGTTCTGCCCATAGCGGACTTCATCGCACGACGGAAGGAAATACGGTTCTCAAGCTGCTGAGCGATGTTCTCTGCAACGAGCTGAGCGTCTCTGTCTGGTCTCTTAACTTCTTTGATGTCTACAAAAATCTTTCTTGTCAGTTAATTTCTGAACCTGAGCTTTTGTCTTCTCGATCTCTGCGCCGCCCTTACCGATAACAACGCCCGGTTTAGCAGTGTAAAGAATGATTTTTACTTTATCAGAAGCGCGCTCGATTTCGATTTTGGAAACACCGGCGCTGTATAATTTCTTCTTAAGGAAGGTTCTGATTTTGTGATCCTCTACCAGGTTATCTGCAAAATCAGCTTCCGCATACCATCTGGAATCCCAGTCTTTAATAACACCGACTCTTAAGCCGTGCGGATTAACTTTCTGTCCCATAATTGCCTCCTCTTATTTCTCATCAAGCACGATTGTGATGTGGCTCATTCTCTTTTCGATTCTGTAAGCGCGGCCCTGTGCTCTCGGTTTTACTCTCTTCATTGTCGGTCCCTTGTTAGCGAAGCATTCTGCAACGTACAGGTTCTCCGGATTCATCTGGTTGTTGTTCTCTGCGTTAGCAACAGCAGACTCGAGTAATTTTTTCAATTAAAGTAGAAGCATATCTAGGATTGTATGTTACAATACCAAGCGCTGTCTTCACATCTTTGCCTCTGATGGCATCTAATACGAAGCATGCTTTCTGAACGGATACTCTGGCGTAAGACAGCTTAGCCGACGGTCTCGTATCCTTATTAGCATTTCTTTCTCTTTTAATCTGGGATCTATGTCCTTTAGCCATTGGTGAAACCTCCTTTCAAGCGTAACTTACTTACGTCCTGCTTTCTTCTCGTCTTTTCCGTGGCCTCTGTAAGTTCTAGTGGCTACGAACTCACCGAGTTTATGTCCAACCATGTCCTCTGTCACGTATACCGGAACATGTTTTCTACCATCGTGAACTGCGATTGTATGTCCAACCATCTGCGGGAAGATTGTGGAACGGCGGGACCAGGTTTTGATAACCTGTTTCTGTCCTGCTGCGTTCATCTCATCTACTTTCTTTAAAAGATGAGCATCTGCAAATGGTCCCTTTTTTAATGAACGACCCATTAGTATACCTCCTATTACTGTTTACCGTTTCTTCTTCTTACGATTAACTTATTAGACTGTTTGTTTTTCTTTCTGGTCTTCAGGCCGAGTGCCGGTTTGCCCCAAGGTGTGCAAGGACCTGGACGACCGATACTGGTCTTGCCCTCACCACCACCATGCGGATGGTCATTCGGGTTCATAACAGAACCGCGGACAGTCGGACGAATACCCATGTGACGTTTTCTACCAGCCTTACCGATATTGATCAGATTGTGGTCGCCGTTGCCAACTACACCGATAGTAGCGCGGCAGCTGATCGGAACCATTCTCATCTCTCCGGACGGTAATCTAAGGGTTGCATATTTGCCTTCTTTAGCCATTAACTGAGCAGAGTTACCAGCGGAACGAACCAGCTGACCACCCTTGCCCGGAAGAAGCTCGATGTTGTGAATCTGTGCACCAACCGGGATTTCAGAAAGCGGTAAGCAGTTACCAACTTTTGCCTCAGCCTCTGCACCGCTCATAACCTTCTGTCCAACCTGTAAACCAGCCGGAGCAAGGATATAAGCTTTCTCGCCGTCTGCGTAGCAGATCAGAGCGATGTTTGCTGTACGGTTCGGATCGTACTCGATACCAAGTACGGTTGCTGCGATACCGTCTTTTGCATTTCTCTTGAAGTCGATGATTCTATATTTTCTTCTGGAACCGCCGCCTCTGTGACGAACGGTGATTTTACCCTGGTTGTTACGACCTGCGTTCTTCTTTAAAGAAACTACTAAGGATTTCTCCGGTGTGGATTTTGTAATCTCAGAGAAATCAGAGCCGGTCATATGTCTTCTGGAAGGTGTATATGGGCTGTAAGATTTAATTCCCATGACTTTGACTCCTTTCGTTCAACGCCTCCTGGCGTTTCTTCATGTTTTTCACGACATAGTGTTCGTCGTATAATTGTCTATTGAGGATGAATTATAAACCAGCGAAGATCTCGATCTCTTTGCTGTCCTCGGTCAGCTGAACGATAGCTTTCTTTGTTGCAGCTGTCTTACCGAATGTCATGCCTCTTCTCTTTGTCTTGCCGTCCATGTTCATGGTGTTGACACTCTTAACTTTGGTGCCCGGGAACATCTTCTCAACGGCTTCTTTGATCATAGTTTTGTTTGCCTCGGTGTGTACCAGGAAGGTGTATTTCTTGTCTGTCATAGCATTCATACTCTTCTCAGTTACAACCGGTTTGAGGATTACGTCATAGTACTGTACGTTTGCCATTATGCATATACCTCCTCGATAGAAGCTACAGCAGCCTTGGTTGCTACTACTGTGTTGTATTTCAGAATATCGTAAACGTTGATGGTGCTTACGGAAGCAGTCTTAACGTCTGCCACGTTTCTAGCGGATAATACAGCCTTGTCACAAGCCTCATCCAGAACAACTAAAGCTTTGTTTACTTTCAGGTTGTTCATAACCTCAACAAATTTCTTTGTCTTGATCTCGTCGAAGTTCATAGCCTCAACTACGATGAACTTGTTCTCGTTTACACGGCTTGTCAGAGCGGACTTAAGAGCTGCTCTCTTCTCTTTCTTATTTAAACGGATTGTATAATCACGTGGTGTCGGAGCGAATACTACGCCGCCGCCCGTCCACTGCGGAGCTCTTGTTGAACCCTGTCTTGCATGTCCGGTACCTTTCTGTCTCCACGGTTTCTTACCACCGCCGGAAACTTCGGAACGGGTTTTGCTTTCTGAGTTCCCTGACGTTTGTTAGCAAGCTGTGCTACAACTGCCATGTGAACCAGATGTTCATTTACTTCTACACCGAATACAGCATCATTCAGTTCTAATGTGCCAACTTCGTTGCCTTCTAAATTGAAAACAGATACGTTTGCCATCTGTATGTTCCTCCTTTCCCGTAAAAGCCTTATCTAGCGACCTTTACTGTCTCTTTGATTGTTACTAAGGATTTCTTCGGTCCCGGTACAGAGCCTTTAACAAGGAGTAAGTTGTTCTCAGTATCAACCTTAACAACCTCCAGGTTCTGAACAGTTACTTTTACGCTGCCCATGTGACCCGGCATTCCTTTGCCCTTAAATACGCGTCCCGGTGTGGTTGCAGAACCGTTGGAACCCTGATGACGATGGAACTTGGAACCGTGAGCCATCGGTCCTCTGTGCTGGCCGTGTCTCTTGATGGCACCCTGGAAACCTTTACCTTTGGAAATAGCAGTTGCATCAATTTTCATCGCCTGCTGCGAAGATGTCTGCCTTGATTTCGTCTTTTACAGAATACTCTTCAGCATTCTCTAAACGGAACTCTCTTACATATCTCTTGTAAGCAACGCCTGCCTTGTCAAAATGACCCTTAACCGGCTTTGTCACAAGTTTTTCTCTCTTGTCTACAAAACCAACCTGTACTGCTTTGTAGCCATCGTTCTCTTCTGTCTTAACCTGTGTAACAACACACGGTCCAGCCTGAAGAACAGTTACTGGGGTTAAAATCTCCGTCTTCGTTGAAGATCTGAGTCATTCCGACTTTTGTTGCTAAAATCGCTTTCTTCATTAATCTGACCTCCTGTTTTTCTACAGCGGAACGCGTTCGTCAAACTCCCGCGTTCATCCTAGAACTGTCCAGATGTCTCTATCTAAACTAGTATAGGATTCTTAATTATTTGTTTTTCCATCTTTACGTTGATGGACACGCCAGCCGGCATTTCCAGTCTCTGCAGTGCATCAACTGTCTTCTGGCTCGGAGCAATGATATCGATGAGTCTCTTATGAGTTCTCTGCTCGAACTGCTCTCTGGAATCTTTGTACTTATGAACTGCTCGCAGAATGGTTACTACCTCTTTCTTAGTTGGCAGCGGCACCGGTCCACTCACCTTTGATCCGTTTTTCTTTACAGTCTCAATGATTTTTGCAGCGGATGTATCTACCAGCTGATGATCATAAGCTTTCAGTGTGATTCTCATTACTTGACTTGCCATAAAAAAAGTCGCCTCCTTTTCGTACTATTAAGCACGACAAGCGGTGACTGTACACATACCCGTGTGTGTCCTCGCAGTCCACACACCAAATCCGTCATTTGTCTTCAGGATACTCTATTCTTGTACAGTGACTTGTCGCCAGTTTCCTAACTTGACATTCGCTCCGCGGAATAACCTGCTTATCATAAGCAGCAACCTCTCGTTTCATCGCTATCATGCCACAGCTTCGTTATAATAACACAGCTTTCTGGGAAATGCAAGTGCTTTTTTTAAGAAAAAATCTATACTTTTTCAAGGAAAAAACAGGAGTTTCTTCTTCCGGTGGGTAATTACACCTTTTATATAGAAGAAACTCCTGTTTATCCACAAGAATATATTTCCATGCAGAAATATTATCTCAGTCGAGAAGACTCCCAGCTTTTTTAATTAATCCTCCCAATACGTCGGTTCCACCGGGGTTCTAGCCTCGTCGCTGCCATCGTCGCTTGTGCCGTCCACCTCTGTGACAACACCCGCAGAGCTTGTCTTAAACTTTGTGCCGTTCGCATCCTTCACGGTGCTGGATTTCACTACCTTGCCGCTCGTCGTTACCAGATAGTTTTTGTCATTGACTTCAATGACTTCATACTTGGTACCGCTGTCTGCCTTCTGAAGCTTACCCATGTAGTACAGGAATCCATCCTCCACACCTGAGTAGCCGCGTCCAGCCTTGTTGCCGCTGTCAGTGAAATAGAACTGTCCGGTCGTTCCGTCGCCCTCTACTACATTTCCCTTGCCTTTTACGACTGAGCTGGTCGCCTTGTCCGCGCCGAAGAAATAGCAGGCATACTGACCGCTCGTTCCTACCTCCAGACGTCTCAGACCATAGACCGGGTTGCCCTTCTCATTAAATAAGTAGGTAATATTGTTGATGCGGACCAGGTTGCTCGTCGAAGCGTCAGAAATCTTCGGACCCACCTTCGGCTCGCCGTTGCTTGAAAAATAATACCACTGTACATCGCTGCCGAGATCCAGATTGTAATCATCCTCCTCCGGCGGAGTCGTGGAGAGCCAGCCCGTCTGTACCTGACCGCTGCTCTGATAATAACGGTAATTTGCAAATCCAGAGGAATTTCCCATATCGACCCAGCCGGTCTGCATCGCTCCGTTTTCGTCGAAGCAGTAGTAGGTTCCGTCAATCTTATACTGTTTATATTTGGCGCCGCCTAAAGAAGGCACATATTTCTTTCCTGAACTCTGAAAGTAGTACCAATGATGATCCTCATCATCGTCGCCGGGTTTCACTTCATCATCGTCCTTTTTGGTATCATCCGGATCTTCCAGATATGCCCAGCCGATCTGCATGACACCATCTGCATTCGTGTAGTAGGTGTCATCATCCACCCAGCCCGTCTGCATCGCTCCATCACCGTCGAAGTAATAGTACTTGCCGCCGATCTTGGACCAGCCGTCGGATACCATCTTTCCGCTGGTGGAGAAATAGTACCAGACCGTCGTAGCGGAAGTCTCGTTCCATGCCGGATTGCGCTTCGGCAGTTTCAGCCACTTGTCAGTCGCCATGATGCCGGTACTCTCGACAAAGTATTCGTCGTCCACCCAGCAGTTCGACGCGATGTTGCCCTGGGAATCGAGATAGCGCCAGAGATTGTCTGCGCCCTTCTTCCAGGTATTCGTCACCTTGTTGCCATTGTTGTCCACATATATCCAGCTGTTTCCAGACTGCTGCCAGCCTTCTGCCGCGTAAGATGTCAGGGTCGCCGCCCCTTATCATCAGCGCTGCGGAAAGGACGCAGACTGCCAGTTTACTGTTTCTTCATATACAAGCCCTCCCAGTTCACGATTGATAACGTCTATTCTTCCACCTGCTGCGCATTCGCACACTTCCCGTCGTGTGGAGACTGCATCAGATGCTTATAACGCCTTGTTTTGTTCCAGATACGTGCAATCTATCATTTACCTAATATACATTTTAACAGGAGATGTAGGAATCTTCAAGGAGATTTATCTTTCAATTTATTTACTTTTTGGCAGGAAGCCGTTCAAAAGGTTTGACACGCCAATCAATGACCGATATAATTAGGTATGCATTTCAACTGAACCGTTTTTTCCGGTCAGACAGACTGCGTTTATGGTTACTGTGCACGCATCGTGCCCAGTAACGGAATTTGCCGTGGCTTCGCATTTAAATACGGCAAATTCCTGCTGCCACCACGTTTTCTTACGGCACTTTCGGTTCCAAAAGTGCCTACCCGGGAACAGTAACCATTTATGCCATTTAGATGGAAATGGCTTATGGATAACACCGATTATAAAGGCGGCAGATACCCTTTTCCGGGGTTTGCGCCTCACTTTTTTTGAAAGGATAAAATTTTATGTGGATTGCAGATGGATGGAACGATTATGAAGTGATTGACTGCTCCGAAGGAGAGAAACTGGAGCGGTGGGGCGACTATCTTCTGGTTCGCCCGGACCCGCAGGTTATCTGGAACACCCCCAAGACACACCGCGGCTGGAAAAAGATGAACGGACACTACCACAGAAGCTCCAAGGGCGGCGGCGAATGGGAATTTTTCGACCTGCCGGAGCAGTGGTCGATCCATTACAAAGAACTGACCTTTAACTTAAAACCGTTCAGCTTCAAGCACACAGGCCTCTTCCCGGAGCAGGCGGCAAACTGGGACTGGTTCGGTGACCGCATCCGCAATGCCGGACGCCCAATCAAGGTTTTAAACCTCTTTGCCTACACAGGCGGCGCTACCCTGGCGGCAGCCGCAGCCGGCGCCAGCGTGACCCATGTGGACGCCTCCAAGGGCATGGTAGCCTGGGCGAAGGAAAACTCCCGTTCCTCCGGGCTGGAAAATGCACCCATCCGCTGGATCGTCGATGACTGTGTGCAAAATTTGTTGAGCGTGAGATCCGCCGCGGCAACCATTACGACGGAATCATCATGGACCCGCCGTCCTACGGCCGCGGACCGAAAGGCGAGATCTGGAAGATCGAAACTTCGATTTACCCGTTCGTGCAGCTCTGTACGAAACTGTTATCGGACAACCCGCTCTTCTTCCTCATCAACTCCTACACCACCGGGCTGGCGCCGTCCGTCCTGACCTATATGCTCTCAACCGAAGTTGCCTCCACCCACGGCGGCACAGTGAAATCGGACGAGCTGGGACTTCCGGTTACCCGCACCGGACTGGTATTACCATGCGGTTCATCCGGGCGCTGGGAATCTGGTAAATAACACTGGTATTCGGATGACATAGACACCCCATTTTTAAGTTTGATTCCTATTCATTCCAATCCCGGATATCTAACAGCCCCGGGACCAGTTCCCGCGCACTCGTCTCTAATATAATTCGCCCCTTCTCGGCGCTTGCACCAGACGGATCTCCTCCAATTCCAATCGGCGATCCGTCTTTTGTTTTCCAGTCCTCCGACACCCAGCCGATCGAAACCGGACCGTATGGCTTCAGGGCGCGGGTCTCTCAAACGCGTCGGCTCTCCGCTTCCGAAAGTTCCAGCTTCACAAGACTCTCATCGACCGCCATTACCATCGATGT
>ENA-OQES01000453-OQES01000453.1-human-gut-metagenome-genome-assembly--contig:-NODE-453-length-17554-cov-3.259368_pt1 | contig 17554 bp, 23 predicted proteins | sample MGYA00242798_ERZ504641 | MGnify/ENA primary metagenome ERZ504641 (study PRJEB26092, sample SAMD00036327) | human gut metagenome | host: Homo sapiens | study: EMG produced TPA metagenomics assembly of... | reverse complement strand
GATGCATTGGGCAGTAGGCGCATCGGTCATGATGAATGAAATTGCCGCCTCGTACGATGATTTCATGTCTGAACCGCTGAACGAAGCCAAAACGGCATGAAGGACAGCAAGAGATAGCCCGCATGATGCGCCAATGGGTGGAAGGCAGCCAATGTGTACGCAAAAGAGAGAATGAACTTTACAACGGAAAACACGAAGAGAAAATCTTCACCCATAAGGTTCAACCCTATTATTCGTTGCGTTGCATTCCGCAGATTCTAGGACCGGTTTATGATGAATTGCTCAATGCCGAAAAAATATTGATAAACGAAATAAATTCAGCCTGTGACAACCCGATAGTGGACCCCGACACGCAAAACGTGTATCATGGCGGTAACTTTCACGGAGATTACGTTTCTTTTGAAATGGATAAACTGAAAATAGCGGTCACCAAACTGGCCATGCTTGCCGAACGGCAGATCAATTACTTGTTTCACGACCGCATCAACGGCATTCTGCCCCCTTTGTCAATATGGGAGTGCTGGGATTGAACTATGGTTTGCAGGCGTCACAATTTACCGCGACTTCTACCACAGCGGAGTGCCAGACTTTGTCCAATCCGATGTATGTGCATAGCATCCCCAACAACAATGACAATCAGGATATTGTAAGCATGGGAACCAATTCCGCACTACTGGCAAAAACAGTCATTGAAAATGCTTATCAGGTGATGGCTATCCTGATGATGGGTATTGTACAAGCTGTAGACTGTTTGGAAATAGCCGGTCGGCTAAGCCCCCGGTCACAACAAGTATATAAAGAGATACGAGCATTTTTTCCCTGTGTTCCGGGAAGATACGCCTAAATATAAAGAGATAGAAAGAATGATGGTATATCTTAAAAAAGGGAGGTTGCAAGAAAATGAAATACGCACTAGTAACAGGAAGGAAGCCGGGGCATCGGACGGGCTGTATGTCTGAAACTGGCCGAAATGGGATATCATATACTGATAAACTACCAAAGCAACGATACGGAAGCCGAAGCCACCCTGCAACAGATACGGGAACAAGGCTCGGACGGCGAACTGATGAAATTTTGACGTGACAGACGCAGTAGCCACACACGCCGCACTGAACGGCTGGATGGAGAAGCATCCCGGATACCTACATTGAGGTACTGGTGAACAATGCCGGTATACGCCGTGACAACCTGATGCTGTGGATGGAACAGGATGAATGGAGCCGGGTGTTGGATATCAGCCTGAACGGTTTCTTTAACGTCACCCAACCCTTGCTGTAAAAATATGCTGGTAAAGCGATTCGGACGTATCATCAACATCGGTTTCCCTGTCGGGTATCAAAGGAATGCCGGGACAAACCAACTATTCGGCAGCCAAAGGCGGAATGATAGCCGCCACCAAAGCACTGGCACAGGAAGTGGCCAGAAAACACGTGACGGTGAACGCCGTAGCACCGGGATTTATCCGCACGGATATGACCAACGGCATTGATGAAAATGAATGGAAAAAACAGATACCGGCAGGACGGTTCGGCGAACCCGGAGAAGTAGCCGCACTGGTAGGCTTCCTGGCATCGGAACAAGCCTCCTATATCACCGGAGAAGTAATTTCCATCAATGGAGGAATCTATACATAAGCAGAAGATGAGAAGAGTAGTGATTACAGGCATGGGTATTTATTCGTGCATAGGCAAGAACCAAGATGAGGTGAAAGACTCTTTGTTCCAAGGGCGTTCAGGCATCGGCATCGATCCGGCACGTAAAGAGATGGGGTATTTTTCCGCATTGACAGGACTTGTCGAACGTCCTGATTTAAAGAAGTTATTGGACCGCAAAAGAGACATAGCCTCGCCGAACAGGGAGAATATGCCTATATGGCTACCTTGGAGGCATTCCGTCAGGCACAAATAGACGAGGAGCTTTTTATTGGATCATGAAGTAGGCATATTGTATGGAAATGACAGTAGCGCCGCTCCGGTAATCGAGGCCATTGATGTCATTCGTGCCAAGAAGAATACGGCTATGGTGGGCTCCGGTTCTATCTTCCAGTCCATGAACTCTACGATTACCATGAACCTTTCGGTTATTTTGCCATTTGAAGGGAATTTAATTTTTGACCATATCGGGTAGCTTGTGCCAGCGGTTCACACGCCATCGGCATGGCGTATCTTCTTATTAAATCAGGACTTCAGGATTGCATTCTGTGCGGAGGGGCACAAGAGGTAAATCCTTACTCCGTGGGTAGTTTCGACGGATTGGGCGCGTTCTCCACCCGTGAGGACGAACCGGAAAAGGCATCGCGCCCCTTTGACAAGGGACGGGACGGTTTGGTACCCAGCGGAGGAGGCGCCAGCCTGGTACTCGAAAGTTATGAATCAGCCGTAAGGCGCGGAGCTACTATTCTGGCAGAAGTCATAGGATACGGGTTTTTCATCCAACGGAGATCATATTTCTGTACCGAATGTGGACAGCCCCAGACGCTCATTACAGATGGCAATCAACGATGCGGGCATTCCCTTGGAAGAAATCCAATATATCAATGCACACGCCACTTCCACCCCCGTGGGAGATTTGAATGAGGCAAAAGCCATAGCGGAAGTGTTCGGAAACCATCGGCCCTATGTCACATCCACCAAGTCACAAACCGGACATGAGATGTGGATGGCAGGCGCCAGTGAAGTCATTTATTCCATCTTGATGATGAATAACGGATTTATCGCTCCTAATCTCAATTTTGAAGAACCCGATGAAGCCTCTGCTCTGCTGAACATCCCCTCCCGGAGGATAGAAACGGAATTTGATACCTTCTTGTCCAACTCATTCGGATTCGGAGGAACCAATTCCTCACTGATTATCCGTAAATTTAAAGAAAACAATTAATTCAAACCAATATATAAATTTATGACCAACGAAGAAATCATCGAAAAGATCAGAACCACCCTGGCCGAAGAATTTGAGATTGATGTAGAACAGATCCAACCGGACGCACCCTTGATGCAAACCTTGGAATTGGATAGCCTTGACCTGGTGGATATGGTAGTACTGATTGACAAGAATTTCGGTTTCACCGTTACAGCCAAAGATTTTACCGGTATCAAAACCTTCCAGGATTTCTATAATCTGGTAATTTCACATATGCAAAAAGAAGACTGATGTCCGAAACATGGAAAGGTAAGACAAGAGGAGGCACATTCGGATACATGTTCTTTATCTACATGATCCGCTGTCTGGGGATAACTGCGGCCTACGGCTTCCTGGCATTGGTCGTCCTCTACTTCATACCTTTCGCACCGAAAGCAACGGGCAATACTTGGAGTTACGCACGGAACAGGCTGAAATACGGACGGCTGAAATCCGTCGCACTGCTCCTGAAAAACTATTACCGGCTGGGACAAATATTGATTGACAAAGTGGCCATCGGCAACGGAATGACCGGCAAGTATCATTTCAAGTTTGAGAACTATCAGGCATTTTTAGACGTACTAAACGGAAACACCGGAGTAATTATGATTGGCGCCCATGTGGGCAACTGGGAAATAGGCGCTCCTTTCTTCGATGAATATGGCAAAAAGATCAATATCGTCATGTTTGACGCCGAACACGAACGGATAAAGGAGATTTTGGAAAAGAACGCCTCTACGCGAGACTACAAAATAATTCCGGTGAATGAAGACAGCCTGACACATGTATTCCGCATCACGGAAGCGCTGGACCGCCGGGAGTATGTCTGCTTTCAGGGAGACCGCTATCTGAATAAAGAGAAATTACTCACGACTTCTTTCATGGGAAAAGAAGCCAAATTTCCGATGGGCCCTTTCCTGCTGGCTTCGAAGTTAAAAGTACCCGTCGTATTCTATTTTGCCATGCGTGAAGCCCAAAGAACGTATCGTTTCCATTTCTTTATAGCCGAGACAGTAGTACGGACGAAAGAGAAACGGGCCGAACAGGCATTATTGGAGCAATATACACAAACGCTGGAAAAGATTGTCCGGCAGTATCCGGAACAATGGTTCAATTACTACCCGTTCTGGACATAAAAATAAATCTGGTATGATGCATAAAAGATATACAAAAGAACAATGTACGGCTGCCGAAGCGCAAAGACTGGCACAAGAGATAGCTTTCGGTCCTGTGGTATTCCAAGTATCGCGCCTGATGTTGAAATTCGGAATTTTCCAATTATTGTCCGGCAAACGGGAAGGATATACGCTGCAAGAAATCAGCGGGCGGACCGGACTGACACGCTATGCGGCACAAGTATTACTGGAAGCATCGCTGACCATCGGAACCATCCTGTTGGAAGAAGACCGTTATGTACTGGCCAAGGCAGGCTGGTTTCTGCTGAACGATAAAATGGCTCGTGTCAATATGGAATTCAATCACGATGTGAACTATCAAGGATTGTTCCATCTGGAAGAAGCTCTTTTAAACGGGCGTCCGGAAGGATTGAAAGTATTCGGAGAATGGCCTACCATTTACGAAGGTCTGTCCCAATTGCCGGAACAGGTACAGAAAAGCTGGTTCGGCTTTGATCATTTCTATTCGGACCAGTCATTCGGCAAAGCATTGGAAATCGTGTTCAGCCATCACCCGAAACGCTTGCTCGATATTGGCGGGAATACCGGCAGATGGGCCACACAATGCGTACAATATAATAAGGAAGTGGAAGTAACCATCGTGGACCTGCCTCAACAACTGGAAATGATGAGAAAGCAAACGGCCGGTTTGTCCGGTAGTGAACGCATACACGGTCACGGCGCCAATCTGCTGGATCGGGACGTGCCCTTTCCCACGGGTTTTGACGCTGTATGGATGAGCCAGTTTCTGGACTGCTTCTCGGAAGAAGAAGTCATCAGCATCCTGACCCGTGTGGCACAATCCATCGGCAAAGACAGCAAAGTCTATATTATGGAAACATTATGGGACCGCCAACGGTATGAAACAGCATCTTATTGCCTGACACAAATCAGCCTCTACTTTACAGCAATGGCCAACGGCAACAGCAAGATGTTCCATTCGGATGACCTGATCCGCTGCATTGAAAATGCCGGATTGGAAGTGGAAGAGATTCAAGATAACATAGGACTGGGACACAGTATCCTGCAATGCAGACTGAAATGAGCAGCAAAGAAATCATCTGTCAGGGAGAAGAACTGTTCCGGCTGATTCCCCAACGCCCGCCCATGGTAATGATAGACCGCTTCTATGGGATAGAAGAAGATACATCCTGGTCAGGGCTGACCGTCACTACCGACAACCTGTTCTGCCGGGACGGTGTATTACAGGAAACGGGAATCATAGAGCACATCGCCCAGTCGGCGGCGGCACGTGTAGGTTATATCTATATGCTGCGGAAAGAACCTGTACCATTAGGTTTTATCGGTTCGGTAGAAAAGATGAAACTATTCCGTCTTCCTTCTGCCGGAGCGGAACTATATACCGGTATAACCATCGTTCAGGAAGTATTTGATATCACCCTGATTACCGCCGAGGTAAAAGAAAACGATGAATTGCTGGCCGAATGCCGGATGAAAATATATCTGAAGAAAGAATGAAACGAAAAACAAGTCCACATCAGGCGGCACTGACAGACCGGACCACCATCAAAGTCCGCTTCAGTGAGATAGATTCCATGCAGATAGTATGGCATGGAGAATATGTGCGTTATTTCGAAGACGGACGCGAAGCTTTCGGAAAGCGGTACGGTCTGGACTATATGAGCATCTACCGGGAAGGATATGTAGTTCCTATCGTAGACCTGACCTGCCAATTCAAACAACCGCTGTCTTTTGGCGAGGAAGCGATTGTCGAGACACGGTATATTCATAGTGATGCTGCCAAAATCCTTTTTGAATACACCATCTACCGGGCATCGGACCAAAACATTGTGGCAACAGGAACCACTACACAGGTATTTCTGAATACAAATAGAGAACTGGAACTGGTTAATCCTGCCTTTTACATAGAGTGGAAAAAGAAATGGAACATCATCTGACTACCTATATCACCCATGATACCCTGATCAGCGCGCTGGGTTTCGGCACACAGGAAAATCTGGAAGCCATCCGGAGCTATCACAGCGGTATCACCCTGCAGACGGACAAACGGATTGCGGACACTCCCCTATTGGCAGCCACTCTCTCGCAAGAGAGATTGCAACAACAGGCGGAGGCCATAGGAGTAAGTGGCTATCCCCGGATGGAACAACTGTTCATACTGACTATCAACGAACTCATCCGTCAGTCCGGACAAACTTTGGAAGACAAAACCTGCGGACTCATCCTCTCCACCACCAAAGGGAACATCGATTTACTGGCCCGTCATACGGAACATCCCGATGAAGCGGTCTTTCTTTGGAAAATGGCAGAAAACATTGCCGGTTATTTCCATGCCGAGGAACGGGTGCATGTCATTTCCAATGCCTGCATTTCAGGAGTGTCAGCCCTCATAGCAGGAAAACGCATGATAGAGAACGGAATCTACCACCGGGTAATCGTAGCGGGAGGTGACCTTCTCTCTCATTTCATCACCAGCGGTTTCGGGTCTTTCCGGTCTCTCAGCTCCCGCCCATGCCGTCCGTATGACAGCAGCCGTGACGGATTGAACTTGGGAGAGGCCTGCGGAGCCGTATTGCTCAGTTCAGAAGGAACAGAAGAACATGTTATCCTTTCGGGAGGAGCCGTCAGTAACGATGCCAACCACATCTCCGGTCCTTCCCGCACGGGAGACGGACTCTATTTCGCCATCCGCCAAGCCATGCAGGAAGCAGGGACAGCTCCTCAGGATATCAGCTTTGTCAATGCACACGGCACAGCTACCGTATACAATGACGAAATGGAATCCAAAGCCCTCACACTGGCTCATCTGGAACAAGTGCCCGTCCATAGTTTGAAGCCCTATTTCGGCCATACCCTGGGAGCATCGGGAATCATTGAAAGCATTGTCTGTATGCACGAACTGAAACAAGGCATCCTGTTCGGCACTCCGGGTTACGAAACACCGGGAGTTCCTATGCCGATACCGGTCTATGCCACCCACCGGAGCATCCCGATGAAACATTGCGTAAAAACCGCTTCGGGATTCGGCGGATGCAACGCAGCCATTGTCTTATCTTTACCGGAATATACTCCGTTCAAGGATGAGGACAACACCTTGCCCGAAATCCGATGTACACGGGAGGTTCGTATTGAAAACAGTTCTGTCTTCATAAACAACGAACTTATTTTTCATTCCGAAGAACCGGATTTCGGCACATTTATACGTGATACCTATAAAAAAAGCAGGCGGAAACAACCTGAAATTCTATAAAATGGATGACCTTTGCAAATTGGGATATGTGGCCGCCGAATACTTGCTGGAAGGTAAGACATTCGCTCCACTGGAAATGGGATGTTACTTGCCAATGCCGCTTCCTCTCTGCATACGGACATCAGACACCAGCAACTGATAGACCGGGAAGGAGACCAGGCAGCCAGTCCGGCTGTATTTGTTTACACACTACCCAATGTAGTGTCCGGCGAGATTTGCATCCGCCACAAGATACAAGGGGGAAAATCACCTTTTTGCATCACTGAAGCCTATCAGCCGGAAAAATCTGGAAAGATACGCACGTATAGTCATGCAAAAAGGGAAATCTGAACTATTGTATCATCGGGTGGTGTGAATTATGGAAGAACACCTATAAAGCAGTATTTAAACTGATTGAAAAACAATAAAGAATATGGAAGAATTGATTGATAAACTGAAAGTTGAATTAATAGAAGCATTGAATCTGGAAGAAATCACTCCGGAGGACATTGACAGTGAAGCACCTTTATTCGGAGATGACGGTCTGGGCCTTGACTCGATTGACGCATTAGAGATTATCCTGATTCTGGAAAGGAATTATGGAATCAAGATAGAGAATCCTGCCAAAGGCAAGGAAATATTCTATTCGGTACGTACCCTGGCAGACTACATCACCGCCCATCAGAAATGAGGAAGATCTATGTCACCGGTCTGGGAGTGATTTCGGGCATAGGGAAAGGAGTGGAAGAAAACCTGGATTCCTTAAAAGCCGGGAAACACGGTATAGGGGGAAAATCACCCTTTTTCCCCACCGCACTTGACGTACCCGTGTCCGAAGTAAAACAGAGCAATGAAGAATTAAAGAAACTCCTGTCCCTTCCATCCGGCAAGACGTATTCACGTACAGCCTTGCTGGGCTTGTGGGCAGCCCAAGAAGCGGCCCGTGATGCGGAACTCGATTTCACTTCTCCCCGTATCGGGCTCATTTCTTCCACTTCCATCGGAGGAATGGATGCAAGCGAGCGGTTTTATGCCTCTTTCCGGGAAGATAACCGGAAAGGGAGATTACGTGACATTATCTCCCATGACTGTGGGTCCAGTACCGAAATGATAGCCGCTTATTTGGAAGTGAAAGGAACGGTGACCACCCTCAGCACCGCCTGTTCTTCCGCCGCAAATGCCATTATGTTAGGGGCACGCCTCATCCGGCACGGTCTGCTGGACGCTGTCCTTGTAGGCGGAACGGATGCCTTATGCCGTTTCACGCTCAACGGTTTCAATTCATTGATGATACTGGACAAAGAGCACTGCCGTCCCTTTCGACCGCACACGTGCCGGACTAAACCTGGGAGAAGGAGCCGGATACCTTGTTCTTCAATCTGATAAATCCCTTACTAAAGCTCCTTATTGCGAACTCAGCGGTTACGCCAATGCCAATGAAGCCTACCACCAGACAGGAAGTTCCCCCGACGGAGACGGACCTTTCCTTTCCATGAGTCAGGCCATAGCCTCTGCCGGGCTGACAGCCGGAGCCATAGACTATATCAATGTACATGGTACAGGCACTCCCAGCAACGACGCTTCCGAAGGGAAAGCCATCCGGCGTATCTTCGATACCCGTATCCGCCTTTCAGTTCGGTCAAGGCTTTCATCGGCACACCCTGGGAGCCTCGGAAGGAATAGAAGCCGTATATTCCGTACTCTCCATCCGTCACGGACTGATTTACCCTAGTCTGAACTTCCATCTGTCCGATGAAGAAGGCGGCCTTATTCCTGAAACGGTTTTCCGGTCAGGACTTCCCATACGGCATGTATTATCCAACTCCTTCGGATTCGGCGGCAACAACTCATCTCTCGTATTTTCCACCCTAAACAGATAGCGTATGTGCCCAGTATACATCAACCGTATCGCCTCTATCCATGCGGAAAGCAGAAATGAAAAGCCTTATTTCTCCGCACAGGAACCTGATTATAAAGAAATGATCACCAACGCCAATCTGCGGAGGCGCATGAGCCGCATGATCAAGATGGGAGTAGCCTGCGGACTGGAATGTCTGAAAGATATCCCGTCGGAAAAGGTAGATGCCATTATCACTGCTACGGGACTGGGTTGTCTGGCCGATACGGAAAAGTTTATGAACGCCTTGATGGACAACCGGGAACAGATGCTCAATCCCACCGCTTTCATTCAGTCCACCTTTAATACGGTGGGTGCACAGCTAGCTTTGCTACTCAAAATACATGCTTATAATGTGACGTATGTACACCGTGGTTTAAGTTTTGAAAGTGCTCTGATAGATGGCATCATGAGCATTGCCGAAGGCAAACAGCATGTACTGGCAGGTGCTATGGATGAAATAACCCCTACCAGCCATATCATTCAGCAGCGTTTAGGACTGTTGAAAGGAACGACAGCCGGTGAGGGAGCACAATTTTTCCTGTTAAGCGCACAAAAAGAGGAACAGACTTTTGCCGAACTGAAAGGGGTAGATACTTTTATCACCCGGATGAGTGTTCCGGAAATCAGTAACAGGATGCATCATTTTCTAAAATCTCACGGGCTTGCACCCGAAGACATTGACTGGTTTATCAGTGGCAAGAACGGGCAGAAAGCAACAGATTCCGTTTATACAGAGCTGGAACACAGTCTGTTCCCTCATGCCCTGCATAGCAGCTTTAAAGAACAATGCGGAGAATATCAGACTGCTTCATCCTATGCTCTCTGGATGGCAGCAAAAGCCTTGAAAGAAGAAGCTTCATCCCGTTACGCATTGATTTATAACCAATATCAAGGTATCAATCACTCAATCATCTTAATCAAGCGATGCACATCCTAGTTTCTGTAGTCATCATAGTAAGCGTCATGGCCTATTCAAAAAGATGCATTTTAAGATACTGAAAACAGGAATAATGCTTAACTTTATCCCTCATAAAATAAAAGTAGTAGAAATAATGAAGAAAATAACTGTTACGAATATTGATATATCCATATCTGTAAGACCTGATAATAATGATTATATCTGCCTGACAGACATGGCACATTTCAAAGACAGAGAACGTACTAACTACATTATACAAAACTGGATGCGTCTACGTAGTACGATTGATTTTCTAGGGTTATTGGGAAAAACTAAATAATCCAAAATTTTAAAGGCATCGAATTCGATGCATTTTAAAATGGAGAGTGGAACAAACAGTTTCACCCTAAGCCCCCAAACAATGGATAGAAAAACTAAAGCAATAGGGATTATATCCAAGCCCGGGCGATATGGGGGAACTTTTGCCCATAAAGACATAGCTTTTGAATTCGGAACTTGGCTCAGCCCTGAATTTAAACTATATCTCATCAAAGAATACCAAAGACTTAAAGAAGCAGAATCAAACCCTTTATTAAGTGAATGGAACGTAAAAAGAATACTTAGTAAAGTAAATTATTCCATACATACGGATGCAATCAAAGACTTTATTATACCTAAAGTAGAAGATTTCAATCAAAAACTTGTTTATGCCGATGAAGCTGATTTGTTAAATCTCGCATTATGGGGATGTACCGCAAGACAATGGCGTGAAGCAAATCCACAATACGCAGATAAGAATATCAATATCAGAGATGTAGCAAGCATAAATGAATTAGTCGTATTATCGAATATGGAATCCTTCAATGCAGAGTTAATCAAGCGTAAGGTGGACAAGTCTAAAAGGTTTACTCATCTTCGGCAGATGGCCAAAGAGCAATTAGCACACTTGAATACGATTGATACCGAAAAAAAGTTCAGAATACTGACAGATAATGACAAACAATTAGAATAATCTCTACAAGATCATTTATTAAAGTATCACTCAATCATCTTAATCAAGCAATGCACATCCTAGTTTCTGTAGTCATCATAGTAAGCGTCATGGCCTATTTCTTTTACGCTTCTTACAGCATCCGTGCCTGTATTTACATGCGTGTCTTCTGTTGTAAGAAAACCGAAGAGAAAATCATAGCCATCACTTTTGATGACGGACCCGATCCGATACAGACCCCCAAAGTGCTGAAAGTGTTAAGAGAAAAACACATACCGGCCTGCTTTTTTTAGCATCGGAAACAAGATAAAAGGCAATGAAGAGCTGCTCCGGCAAATCATCAAAGAAGGACATCGTATCGGGAATCATTCCTTCTCCCATTCCGGCTATTTTCCTCTCTATACCTTCAAACGGATGTGCCATGATTTAATTACCTGCCAGCAAGAATTGGAAAAAGTGACCGGCCAACCGGTCCGATGGTTCCGGCCGCCTTTCGGAGTGACTAATCCTACCCTGGCTAAAGCAGTGCGCAGGCTGGGATACATCCCCATTGGTTGGAACATCCGCACACTGGACACTCAGCAACCCACTCCTGAAAAAATTATCAAATGCATCAAGAAACGGCTCGTTCCGGGCTCCATCCTTCTGCTACATGACCGGATGCCCGATAGTGACAGGCTGCTGGTACAAGTTCTGGACTTTATAGAAAAAGAGGGGTATACGGTAGTAGCGTTAGACAGGCTGATAAAGGACATGACAAAATAAATTTCTTCTATATTTTCAACAGCAACATCACCAAGTTCCAGAAACGAGACCCAGTTCACCCTTCATGATCAAACCGATAAAAGATAACTTCTTCTTACGTAAAACATAAAATTCTTCCGCCACTTCATTCCACTCATTACCAACAACTTGCCGTGTAAAAAAGGTCTGTAATACCCCCAAACCGGTATGTAAGCGATGGAGTGGAACATTCACCCGTTATTTGCAAAAGAAGCGTAGATATCAGATTAAATCTGACAGGATATGCTGTACTTTCGTTCAACTTAATAGGATGTCAGTGTGTAAACTTCCGATATATACTGTTGCTTCACCAGTGTGAAACAGTAGTTTCACACTGGTGACAACAGCTCTTCACACAGGTGAAAACCCATCTTCACCTAAGTGAAAATCATATCCTACCGTTCTCCTTACAAGAATTCCAACAGACCTTCATCCTGCATAATGACGCTTTCTGCCAAACTGACTCCGACAGGGAAAACGGATAAACCGTTTCGAGGGGATACAGGAGGATTCGTCACTATAAATTATTGATTAACAACAATATGCCGTGATGAAACAAAAAATATTGCAACGCAGAAATATAACTTTTTTATTCATTATAATTGCTCATGTGAACGATTGTAGAAACAGGTAAAAATCGTAAATAGCTGGTAAAGGTATGAATGGTTTCTCAAAATATACTATCTTTGCTTCCCATTACAAACGGATAAACCTCTATAAAGTATGACCTACATGAAAATACTTTTGCTCTTGATGTTCTGTACAGTCCTGCCGATGCAAGCCCAACAGATGAAGAAACTTACTGATTTGAAAGATTTTGAAGCCCGTCTGCTGCAAGAGGCTAAAAATATAGAGTCCATCGAAAGTAATTTCACTCAGATAAAATATCTGGATGTATTCGATGAGAAAATAACCTCGAAAGGAACGTTCTATTATAAAAAGAGCAATAAGATATGCATGGACTACGCACAGCCCATAAACTACCTTATCGTGATCAACAACAACCAACTGAAAATAGTATCGGACGGAAAGAAAAGCATCATGGACCTTCACTCCAATAAGATGATGAACCAAATGCAGGATATGCTTACCGCCTGCATGGTGGGCGACCTGTCCAACATGTCGCCCGGCTATGCTTTGGAATATTTTGAAGACACCCATTACTATCTCATTCAAATCAAGCCCGTCAGCAAAGCGGTAAAGGCATATATCAACCAGATTCAAATTTATTTAGACCAAAAAAGACATGTCTGTCCACAAACTACGTTTATCGGAAACCGCAACCAACTATACCGAATACGAATTCTCGGACAAGAAATTCAATTCTTTGAAAGATGAGGCAAAGTTTACGATACGCTAGCTGGCTGCTGTTGCTGTTTATCCTGCTCTCCTGCTCACACCGGGTGACAGGGGAACAAAAGTGATTCGACTATTGCAAACATTCCTGCCACACACTTGTTACATTGACGGAAAGAGCGTATCTTTGTATGCAACGTAACATTTTTTTAACGCCAAAGCATCATGATGAAATATCCCATCGGTATACAAAGTTTCAGTCAGATTATAGAAGACGGATACGTCTATGCAGACAAAACCGCATTGGTCTATGACCTCGTAACTACCGGTAAGGTCTATTTCCTGAGCCGTCCGCGCCGCTTCGGGAAGAGTCTGTTGGTGAGTACGCTGGAATGCTACTTCCGTGCCCGGGAAGAACTTTTCAAAGGGCTGGCTATGGAGAGACTGGAGAAAAACTGGTATGCATATCCGGTGTTCAAGATAGACTTTAACGGAGGGGAATATAAACAGGAAGGAACACTGACAAGCACCCTCTTGTATTACATCGAGCTATGGGAAAAAGACTATGGCGCCACTTCACCTGAAGCACCCATAGGCAAACGCTTCGAGCAGATTCTGCGTAATGCCTGCGAACAGACAGGCCGCAAAGCCGTAGTGCTCATTGACGAATATGACAAACCCATACTGGACGTACTGGATACTCCGCAGGAAGAGGAGAATCGGGACATACTGAAAGCGTTCTACTCCACTTTCAAAAGTGCCGACGACTACACCCGTTTCGTGTTCCTCACAGGGGTGACCAAGTTTTCGCAGGTCAGTGTATTCAGTGGATTCAACCAACCCAATGATATCAGCATGAGCGCGCGTTACGAAGCCCTTTGCGGTATTACGCAGGAGGAACTGGAATATTATTTTGCCGAACCCATCGGATGGATGGCGAAGAAATACAAGTGTACCATAGCGGAAATGAAGCTACAGCTCAAGCAACAATATGACGGTTACCATTTTAGTGACGAACTGACAGACATATACAACCCGTTCAGCCTCATCAACGCTTTCTTCAACAACCGGATAGACGACTATTGGTTCCGCACAGGCACGCCCACCTATCTGCAAACCCTGCTCCGGCATAACCACGAGGGCATTAACGATCTTACCGGAAAGTACTACGAGCCGAAGATGTTCATTGACTATAAAGCCGATGTGGAAAAGCCCCTGCCTATGATTTATCAGAGTGGCTACCTCACCATCAAGGATTACGATATGGAAAGCAATGAGTTCCTGCTAGATTTTCCTAACAACGAGGTACGCAGCGGATTCCTGTCAATGCTAGCGTCCGGATATCTGAAATCCGGCACCATGGAGGTGGATACTTGGATCTCCGCCGGCATCAAACTGTTGAAACGGGGAGAAACGACCGCTTTCCGTGACAGCCTTACGGCCTTCCTGTCCGGCATTCCCTATGACGTGCATCCTTCGCTGAAAGCGGAAGAAGCCACTGAGAAACATTTTCAGTACACCTTCTATCTCATACTGCGTCTGCTGGGTGGAAGTGGATGCACCCTACTCACCGAAAAGACACAGGCTGTGGGCCGAGTGGATGCGGTGCTGGAATTTAAGGACTATGTTTATATCTTTGAATTTAAGTTGGATGGCTCTGCCTCCGAAGCCTTACGGCAGATAGAAGAGAAACACTATGCCGGGCCTTATCTGGACGATCCGCGAAAGGTATTCTGCATTGGAGTGGACTTCTCATCGGAAACCATGACCGTAAAAGAGTGGAAAGAGGTATTGGTATCCTAATAAATGAGAACGATGAGGCAAAGTTTACGATACGCTAGCTGGCTGCTGTTGCTGTTTATCCTGCTCTCTTGCTCACACCGGGTGACGGGGGAAGCTACGGCACTTCCTCCCATCCTGCAGGCAGAAGCACAGTCGCAAAAGTACAACCTGCAACTGGATTTCATGAAACACCATTTCAGCGGAATGCTCATTGTCCGCCAAATGCCCGATAACGAAATCCGTATCCTGGGCTCTACCTACTTTGGCCTCAGCCTTTTTGACTTTTCCTTGCACCGCGACACTTTCATAGTAAACAGTTGCATTGAACCGATGAGGAAGCAAAAAGATGCTGAAAATACTGGAAACTGATTTCAAAAATCTATTTCTAAAGAGTGAAAAAGCACGTATTAAAAAGAAAAGTAGTACTTTTGAGCAAAGAATCAGTGGCAAAGGATTTGGAAAGACGGTATTCACCTTGTCCGGCTTTGTAAACGGACAGGCGGAGAAAGTACAAATCAAGCATCCGCTGATACGGTTAAGAATCCAATTGGACAAACTGAACATAAACAACCCTTGAAATGCTGCTGGAGAACTTTTATAAAATCATTCATATAAAGGAAAGAGAAGACGGAAAACAGGCAATAGAGATAGAGCTGAATCCCGGCCATGTGCTCTATCAAGGTCATTTCCCCGGACAGCCGGTGGTTCCGGGCGTCTGTACCTTACAGATAATAAAAGAAAGTGCCGAACAGATCGCCAACCAACCTTTGCAGTATGTACAGATTGCTTCTTCCAAGTTCCTGTCTGCCATCAACCCGCTGGAAACTCCGCTACTACAGATGTTTATCCGATTAGAAAAAACGGAAGAGCACCTTTTCAAGTTGCAGGCAGAAGGCATTTGTAATGGAAAAGAATTTATCAAATTGAAAGCGGTACTGATGGCAAATAGTAAAAAGACTCATTCTTTGTGATAAATATCGGATACATTTATCTCCGACATACTTCGTCAAAATACTTGTAAGTATCAGAAAAGAGATTCTTCTGTTAAACATTCATAATAGCAAAAGCAATAAGTCCATTTATAGTTGTCAACACCCATTAAATATCTTATATTTAAACAATTATAAATCTGACACCTATGAAGACAGGCTGGCAACAGATCGTGCTATACCTTATAGTTCTCACAAGCTATGGATGCCTTTCCAATGAAGACAAATATATCCGCCAGCTGGTACAGGAGACAGGTATCTGCCTTCCAAACGCATCAGACTCATGTTTCCTAATTATTATTCCCGGCAACGGTTGCGGCAGTTGCATTCAAGGGGCGATGGACCATATCAGGGAAGCAACAGACACTGTGTATGTCTTTATGTGTGATACGGAAAAAGATTTCTTCTTACTGAGCGGTGGCAAAAAATCAACGGATTTCAACAATCTTTACCTAGATAAAGACAAAGTATCAGCCAGACTGAAAATGGTAACCACTTTTCCTATGGTATACTTCTTAAAAGACGGGAAATATGTAGAACGTCGGCCTTATCAAAGACCTACGGCAAAAAGCAGAAAGCCAATGACCGTTCTGACTGCTGACAAGCAGTATATTGACTGGGGAAATTTCGGACAAGCGGAAATACAGGAAGAAAAAGTGATATTGACCAATACCGGAACAGATACTTTATACATCAGTGCCATAGAGTCATCTTGTGAATGTACCACTGTACAATGGGTGGATTCTCCTGTTCCACCCGGCGAGTGTACTACGCTGACAATTCATTTTCGAGCGGAAGAAAAGGGGGGCAATTTTGAAAGATTTATCCATGTTCATTGCAATGTACCGGAATCTCCGATAGAAATTTCCGTAAAAGGGAAAAGTACAATAAATCTAACCATTAAAATCGAATGCCTATGAAAACAAAATTCACAATGATTATGGCTGTTATTGCAACATTTGCAATAAGCTTGAACCTCCACTCTTCTAATGAGGAAGTAGTGTTTGGAGCACCTGACCGTGCAAATGCCACGAGGGGTCCAAAGTACTGTGCTTTCGAAGCTGAATGGGAAAATTGCAAATGGCTGCTACAGGCACAGTGTGTATCAGTGAAGATGGTAAATGCGGCACCGGAGTAGAGGTAGGTGCCCCGGTGAAGGTTCAGGAGAAGGTGGGAATCATGGTGCTCCTACCAATTAACAACCAACAATTTATGTGGCCGGTTAGAAATCCGGCCACATAAATTACAAATATCATAAAACCGCAAAATATTATGAATCGAACACTCCTTTTATATCACTCTTTCTATATTTACCCTCGTATCTTGCCAGTCCTGCCCCCAAAAAACGAAGCTGGCAAACAGAACGAAGTAGAACTGGTAGCAGAAAAACAGCTGGCTTTCCCTTTAAACGAACAGACCTATTACTTAAGCAAATCCATGTTCCAATTCGAAGAAAACGGGAAAGAATACCTTCACTTTGAGAATACACAAAAATCATTATATGACATTGTCATTTTTGATATAGAGAATCAACAGATAGCCAAACGGATACCTCTTCACAAGACAGGTCCCAACGGGCTACCAGCTGTATTCGGCAGTAGACCTTCCCCCGATTCTCAATATATACTAGT
>ENA-OQES01000452-OQES01000452.1-human-gut-metagenome-genome-assembly--contig:-NODE-452-length-17565-cov-2.889724_pt1 | contig 17565 bp, 19 predicted proteins | sample MGYA00242798_ERZ504641 | MGnify/ENA primary metagenome ERZ504641 (study PRJEB26092, sample SAMD00036327) | human gut metagenome | host: Homo sapiens | study: EMG produced TPA metagenomics assembly of... | reverse complement strand
CGTTCCCGAAATATTCTTCTCATTTTCTACATTACTTTTACAGATGCTGCAGATTTCTGCTTATTTAATTCCATGTTTCTGACGGAAAGCATCAATCGTAGCAAGTCCCGGTCCGGATACCGGGCGGATCCATTTGCCGGAATAAAGATGATGCTGCATCAGAGTATATCGGATCGGCTCGTCAATATAGCAGAAGGCAAAAAGCGAGAAGGAACGGCGCATGGAAATAAAAGTTCGAGAGATATACGAAAGGCAGAACCATCAGATACATAAACGTAATCTCAAGAATCGATCCAAATGCCGCATCGCCGGCAGAACGGTAGGTATCGTTCTGCGCCCAGTTTCCCATACGGATGATTGCTGCCACACTATAGATGATCAGCATACCGGTACCGATCCGATAGGATTCGCCGGAAAGACCCAGTGTATGTAACAGCGGGTTGTGGATCAGTAACAGGGTAAGACAGGCAACTGCGATGATGCCGCTGCACAGATAGATCAGACGCTTTGCTCTCTGATAAGCGACTTCGTGATTGCCTGCACCAACCTCTTTTCCGACGAGAACGGAGGCAGCATTGGAAAATCCGCTGAAAAAGGCGATGATCAGTCCTTCCAGGGTACGGAAGACGGCGACAGCGGCGATAGCCTGCTCGCTTTGACGACCGAGAACTATATTGATCAGCATATTTCCGACACCGATAAATACTTCATTACAGATGATCGGAAAACATTTTTCCAGGTACTGTTTTACATAGACCTTACTCCAGCGAAAATGTCTGGAAAACTCCAGAACATACGGGATTCTCTTATACAGAATGCAGATGACCAGAATCAGGACATTTACGATACCCGCCATAACAGTTCCGACGGCAGCTCCTGCTGCACCCATTTTCGGAAGACCGAACTTTCCGAAAATGAACAGGTAGTTGAAGAAACAGTTAGCGACAACGGAAGCGATACCACCGTAGAGCGGAATCTTCACCTGTTCGATGGAGCGAAGCAGGGCACTGGCAGCCATTGCGATGACCTGAAGCGGATAGGCAAATCCGACGATACGCAGATACGAAATCCCGAATTTTCTGGATCTCCGGCTTGTCCGTGTACACACCCATGACAAATTCCGGTGCGAAGATGGCAAGACAGGCGAAAAGAACACCTACCGTCATCATGAAAAGCAGTGTCATTCCATAGGAACGGGTGATGCCGTCATGATCCCTGGCTCCCCAGTACTGAGAGAAAAACAGCATACCACCGCCGACAAATCCCCAGTATCCGGCGAACATCAGGCTGGAAAACTGTGCACACAGACCAACGGCTCCCACAGCTTTTTCACCGATCGAAGCAAGCATGATCGTATCCACCATACTGCCTGTTGTGGTAAGCAGGTTCTGAAGTGCTACCGGTACTGCGATGATCGCAATGTGCTTCAGAAAGTAGCCCCAGTCAAAGATTTTTGTGATTCATTTGTAAAAACCTCCAATAACATATAATATAGCGTTATGTTCCAAGTGTAACAGATTTTTGAAACGGAAGTCATCAAAAGAAGCCAGAAAAACAGCACTAAAAAAATCCTAACGTTTTCATGAATTTTGTACAGGAAAACAGCTGTCAGGAAATGCCCTGTCCTGTTAGAGCGTGTCTGAAAAAATCATTTCCGCAATCTGCAAGCCCCACTTTGCGGTATATTTTACCCTCATTCGGCTGCCGTAGCCCGCTACGCCGCCCTCATTCGGATAAACTCTCCCACAAACTGGAACTCGCAGCTCACGAAAAGCCCTTTTTTCAGACACGCTCTAGCCCGGATGAACCTGAAGAGTTACTGTTCACTGGTAATATTCCGCGAGGCGTGTTGCTGGCACGGAATGAACCGTAATCCTGAATAGGATGAATCCTGCAACTACAAAATGTAAATTGTCAACAATTCCATTATCTGGTATACTTAGCATATTAAATGAAAATTTGGAGGAAAGATTAATGAGTATAAAAGAAGAAATCCATGCTTTGACAGACGAGATGCTGACGAACCTGGGAAGACTGGTTGCCATTGATTCTCAGCTTGGGACACCGGCAGAGGGAATGCCTTTTGGAGAAGGACCTGCAAAAGCACTGGAAGTAGGACTGAAAATCGCGGATGAACTGGGATTTAAGACCGTGAATCTGGATAACTACTGCGGATATGCAGAGATGGGTGAGGGAGACGAGATCGTTGGTATCGCCGGTCATCTGGATATCGTGCCGGCAGGTGGTGACTGGACACATGATCCGTTTACTCTGACACGTGACGGTGACTATGTGTACGGCCGCGGAACGACCGATGACAAGGGACCGGTGCTGGAAGCACTGTATGCGATGAAACTGCTGCGTGATTCGGGCATGAAATTAAACAAACGTGTCCGACTGATCATGGGATGTAACGAGGAAACCGGATCCAAATGTATGGAACACTATAATGAGGTTGCAGAGGAACTTTCCTGCGGTTTTACACCGGATGCAAGCTATCCTTGTATTCACGGAGAAAAAGGCGGCGTGCATATGATGGCCTATTCCAAAAACACAAAGATCATCTCCATGAACGGAGGATTTGTGGTAAATGCGGTCTGCGACTCCTGTAATACCGTGATCCCCGCAGAAGAGGGACTGAAAGAAAGACTGGAAACAGCACTTTCCGAGACGAAACTGCAGGAATATAAAGTGACCGAAGAAAAGGGAACTCTGAACATCTATGCCAAAGGTGTTCCGGCGCATGCAAGTACACCGACATTGGGTGTCAATGCAGCAGGTGTTACCTTCGAATGCCTGGAAAAAGCAGGATTTGAAGATGATTTTGTTACCTTCTATAATACTCATCTGGGAACTTCCTGCGATGGTGCAGGAATCGGACTGAAGTTTGCCGATGCTTACGGAGATCTTACTTTCTGTAACGGTATCGTAAAGACTGAGAACGGTGTAATCTCCTGTACCATCGATATCCGTGTTCCGGTTACTCTGAAAGAAGAGGAGCTTCGCAGCATGTGTGAAGGAAAACTGGAAGATGAAAATGGCCGTATCGAGATCCTGAATGTGGGAGAATCTCTGTTCTTCCCGGCAGATTCACCGCTGGTGACTGCTTTATACAAAGCCTATGTCGATGTAACCGGAGATACCGAGAACAAACCGATGGTAATCGGCGGTGGAACATACGCAAAAATCCCTGAAAAATTATCATCGCCTTCGGTCCGGAGATGCCGGGCATCGATTATCGGATCCACAGCGCGGATGAGTATATTCTGGTGTCAGGCATGGAAGAGTCTGTGCTGATTTATATGGAGGCAATCAAAAATCTGCTGGCTATCTGATGAGAGTCGGAGAAAAACTACTGTCAACATCCGGGGTAGAAGTTGACGGTAGTTTTTCTTTTATGGTATTTGATTTCCGTGTGCAACGAGTCAAAGTCTGTGTTTATATGAGAGTTGATCAGTGCCGGATAACCGGAGATAAATAAAGAGAGCATGCGCAGAAGGAGAAAAATATGGATGAGAGATTAAAACAACAGCTGGAATTTGTTCTGGAAATTGATAAAGAAAAGAATATTTTCCGCCAGACCCATCTGTCCGGTCAGGGCAGAAACGAAAACGATGCGGAACACGCATGGCATATGGCGATCATGGCGTATCTGCTGCGGGAATACTCCAACGAGCCGGTGGATATCGGACGGGTGATGCTGATGTGCCTGATACACGATATCGTGGAGATCGATGCAGGAGATACCTATGCATATGACGCAGACGGTCTGAAAACGCAGAAAGCCAGAGAAGATGCAGCAAAAGAGCGGAGTTTTTTCCCTGCTCCCGGAAGATCAGAAGCAGGAACTGGTTCGGATTGTCGATGAGTTCGAAGCATTTCAGACGCCGGAGGCGAAATTTGCCCGTGCCATGGATAACCTGCAGCCACTGCTATTAAACGACAGTAACGACGGCGGCGACTGGAAAGAACATGAGGTAAATGCTGAAAAAGTGTACGGAAGACAGCGAAAAACAAAACGCGGTTCAGAAAAACTTTTTGAAGTGACAGATCAGATTCTGAAAGAAAATATTGCAAAAGGGAATTTGCCGGAATAGTGGTAAATACAGAACACGGAATCTTTTGTCTGATGAAAAATTGGAGTAGACATAAAGAATATAATTTATCAGAATTGGCACCTTCCAGCCTGGTTTTCCATAATGTAAATATTATGAAACAGACCCAGGAGGTTAGGATGAAACAAGTAAAATTCATAACAGGGCTGATGGTTTTCGGGGTGCTCAGTCTGTTCGCGGGGTGTAAAGGAAAAAAGAGAATGAAGTGACAAAGATTACTCTGAATGAGGTGGCACATTCGATCTTTTATGCCCCACAGTATGTCGCACTGGAAAATGGATATTTTACACAGGAAGGCCTCGACCTCGAACTGGTGACCGGGTACGGGGCGGATAAGACGATGGCAGCGGTCATTTCCGGGGAGGCGCAGATCGGATTTATGGGAGCGGAAGCATCCGTGTACGCGTATCTTGAAGGCGCCAACGACCCGGTGATAAACTTCGCACAGGGAACCCAGCGTGCGGGAAACTTTCTGGTAGCAAGGGAAGAGATGGCGGATTTTCAGTGGAGTGACCTGAAAGGAAAAGAAGTGCTGGGAGGACGAAAAGGCGGTATGCCGGAGATGGTTTTTGAGTATATCCTGAAAGAGAACGGTCTGGATCCGGAAAAGGATCTTTCGATTGACCAGAGCATTGATTTTGGTTCTACGGCTGCAGCTTTCTCCGGTGGAAAAGGGGAGTTTACAGTGGAATTTGAACCGGCGGCCACGACACTTGAAAAGAACGGGGATGGCTTTGTGGTTGCTTCGCTTGGTGTCGATTCCGGTTATGTGCCCTATACTTCTTACAGCGCAAAGAACAGCTACGTCGAAAAACATCCGGAGATCATCCAGGCGTTTACCGACGGTCTGCAAAAAGGAGTGGACTATGTGAATTCCCACACGGCGGAGGAGATCGCGAAGGTGATTCAGCCACAGTTTAAGGAAAATGATCTGGATACGATAACAAGGATCGTGGAACGTTATCAGAGTCAGGATACCTGGAAAGAAAATCTGGTGTTCGAGAAAGAATCCTTTGAGCTGTTACAGGATATTCTGGAGAGTGCCGGAGAACTGGAAAAGCGGGCAGATTATGAGAAACTGGTGACTACGATATATGCGAAAGAAGCAATGAAAAAATAGTGGAATTGAAAACAGATGTATCGGATAAACAGGTGACATAATATCAAAAAACTGTAAAAAAGATCATATCCTCATAATAAAACGATAGGTGGATATGATCTTTTTGCGTTAGTTTTTCATCTCATACTGCATCATCTCATAATGAAGGATACATCCCTCATAAATCTCTGCAGGAAGCAGTGCACGGGCCACCAGTTTCGGTTCATTCTCCGGAGCGTCCTGACGTTCCAGGTGGGCATAGTCGCCATCGATGGAAAGTACTTTATAATCACAGGTCAGCATCAGACCATCACCTCATTTCTCATGATAATTTTTTTCATTATAACTAAAATTTTTCTCGAAAATGCATCCATCCGGTGTTATAATTGGCGATAACAGAGTATAAAAAGTTACTGTTCAGCATAGATTCAGTGCATCGCGCAGCGTGTTACTGAGAACGGAGTGAACAGTAACTATAAAAAGGGGCGTAGAGAGTTGAAAAAAAGAAGATACAAATATCTTGCCGGAGTACTGCTGTGCCTTGCAGCGATAAATATACAGGTACCTGACACTGTTCTGGCAGGCACCTGGCAGCAGGAAGAAAACAACTGGTGGTATCAGGAGGAGGATGGAATCTGGCCGGCGTGGCAGTGGAAAGAGATCGATAATAAATGGTATTATTTTGATGAGAATGGTTACTGCGTTACCGGATGGCGAAAGATTGATGATAACTGGTATGATTTTGACAAAAACGGTGTGTTGCAGACCGGACGATGGATCGATGAGTATTATGTGGGAACCGATGGCAGGATGCTGACGGACACCTGGGTCGGCAGATATTGGGTAGACAGTGAGGGGAAAAAGGACACTTCGATCAAAAAAGAAAAGACCTGCCATTAGAGAGTCTGACACTGAATAAGGAATCAATTACCCTGCTCCGGGGGGAGACGGCAAATCTTCTGACACAGTGGCAGCCGCAGGATACCACCCGGTGGAAATACATGCAGTGGACGAGTTCTGATCCCAGTGTGGCAGAAGTTTCCAGAGGAAAAATAACGGCCGTGGGAGAAGGCACTGCAATCATCACGGTCAGCATGGGAACGAAAGAAGCGACCTGCACGGTGACAGTAACGGACAGTGCGGTATGCAAGACAGCTTTGAAACTGCTGGATGCCCAGTACATCTGGGGAGGCAATGGACCCCAGGACGGAGGTGTGGACTGCTCCGGGCTTCTGATGTATGCGTATACACAGAACGGATATGATTTTTGGTGCCGATCTGAACGCTGACAATTTTTGCCCGGTACGGGCAGGAGGTCAGCCGGGAAGAACTGCAGCCGGGAGATGCGATCTGTACCTGTTATAACGGGGAACGATATCAGCATATTTTATTGTATATTGGAAATGATATGGTGGTTGCCTCCGAGTGCGGAGGACCGACGGTATGTTCTCTGGGATTGAGCTGTGAGCAGCATGTGAAGGGAACAAAATGCAACTGCCGAACATGGAAACGCCCGTTAAATGAAAACGATCTTGTGAATGCAAAATTCGTCCGAATGGATCGTTATAAAACCTGAGAGAACGAACATTCAGAATACTTGGAAAAAACGGATGAGAAGTTTCTAAAATTTTCAAAAATATATTTGATATAAGCAAAATAATAATATATATATTACAGCAGAAGGAGAAAAAGATGAAAATTGGATTTATCGGATGTGGAAATATGGCGTCCGCGATGATCGGCGGAATCATAAAAAATCAGGTGGTAGCACCGGTGGATATCCTTGCTTCCGCAAAAACAGAGGTCAGCCGTGAAAAGAAAAAAGAAGAACTGGGGATTGCAATGACTGCAGATAACCGGGAAGTGGCAGCATTTGCAGAAGTTCTGATTCTGGCAGTAAAACCATTTTATTATGAAGATGTGATCAAAGAGATCCGGGATGTTGTAGCCGATGATACCATTGTTGTTTCTATTGCACCGGGAAAGAAACTGACATGGATAGAGGGATTGTTTGAAAAACCGTTAAAGATTGTCCGCACCATGCCGAATACACCGGCACTGGTAGGTGAGGGCATGAGCTGTGTCTGCGGCAATGCAAAATGCAGTAGCGAAGATGTGGATACGGTCTGCCGGATCTTTGCCGGATTTGGAAAAACGGAGATCGTGGAAGAGGATATGATCGATGTGGTGGTCGGTGTAAGCGGAAGTTCACCGGCGTATGTATTTATGTTTATTGAAGCGATGGCAGATGCAGCCGTGGCAGACGGCATGCCGAGAGCACAGGCGTACCGCTTTGCGGCACAGGCGGTACTCGGAAGCGCAAAAATGGTTCTTGAGACCGGTAAACACCCGGGGGAACTGAAAGATATGGTCTGCTCTCCGAAGGGAACAACAATCGAAGCTGTCCGGGTGCTGGAAGAAAAAGGACTGCGAAGTGCGGTTTTCGAAGCAATGAAAGCCTGTGTCAAAAAAGGGACGGGAAGTATAAAATATAGAAATATAATGCGTATTTATGAAGAACATGACAGACGATTGAAGGATATGCAGGGAGGAAAGCGATGAGTAAAGTATATGTATTTCTGGCAGATGGATTTGAAGAGATTGAAGGACTGACTGTAGTGGATCTGTTGCGGCGGGCCGGAGAAGAGGTGGAGACAGTATCTATCATGGGAAGAAAAATGATCGAAGGCTCTCATAAGATCAAAGTGGAGGCAGATGCCCTCTTTGAAGAAACAGATTTTACAGAGGGTAAAATGCTGGTTCTGCCGGGAGGAATGCCTGGAACCAGACATCTTGGTGCATACAAACCGCTGACGGATATGCTGTGTGACTGGGATACAAAAGGAAAACAACTGGCAGCAATCTGTGCGGCACCAAGCGTTTTCGGGGATCTGGGTATCCTAAATGGAAAAGAAGCGGTATGTTACCCAGGATTTGAAGAGAGACTGACCGGAGCAACCATCGGAGAAGGAACAGTAGCGGTTACCGATCATGTGATCACAAGCCGCGGTATGGGAACGGCAATAGACTTTGCAGCGGCACTGATCGCACGGCTGCAGGATGAGAAAAAATGCAGAGGAAATCAAGGCATCTATTATTTACAGACAGTAATGCCGTGATGGAAGCATGCACGTTTCCGAGAGAAATTGTGCAAAGAGTCTTAAAAATCAGGAAAAAGCCCTTAAAACCGCAAAAAAAGGCTGGCGTTTTTAAAGGGCTTATGATATACTACTCAGATGTATGAGTATGGAAAAATCTATGCAAAGGTGCAGGAAACTGAAAAATGAGCCTGCAATTAGCAATAATACAATTAGAAAATGATTTCCATAAGAAATTGAAGGAGGAACTATAGAACATGAGCGTAGCAGTAGAAAAACTGGAAAAGAACATGGCGAAACTGACAATTGAAGTTTCCGCTGAAGAACTGGAAAAAGCAATTCAGGGTGCATACCAGAAACAGAAAAACAGAATTAACATCCCGGGATTCCGTAAAGGAAAAGCTCCTCGTAAGATGATTGTAAAAAATGTACGGCGTAGGCGTATTTTATGAAGATGCAGCCAATGCTCTGATTCCGGAAGCATACTCCAAAGCACTGGATGAGTGTGAAGAAACAATCGTATCTCAGCCGTCTATCGCTGTTACACAGCTGGAAAGCGGAAAACCGTTCATCTTCACAGCAGAAGTTGCTCTGAAACCGGAAGTAACTCTGGGTGAGTATAAAGGACTGGAAGTTCCGAAAGCAGATCTGGAAGTAACAGAAGAAGAGATCGCAGGCGAACTGAGAAAAGAACAGGAAGAAAACTCCAGAGTACTGGATGTGGATGACAGAGCCGTTGCAGACGGAGATAAAGTAACACTGGATTTCGAAGGTTTCGTTGATGGCGAAGCATTTGACGGTGGTAAAGGAACAGATTATCCGCTGACCATCGGATCCGGATCTTTCATTCCAGGATTTGAAGAGCAGCTGGTAGGTGCAAACATCGGTGAAGAAAAAGAAGTAAACGTTACTTTCCCGGAAGATTATCAGGCAGCTGAACTGGCTGGAAAACCTGCAGTATTCAAATGCACCGTTAAGAAAATCGAAGTAAAAGAACTGCCGGAACTGGACGATGAGTTCGCAAAAGATGTTTCCGAGTTCGATACACTGGAAGAGTACAAAGCAGACATCAAGAAAAACCTAGAAGAGAAAAAAGCTGATGCAGCAAAACGTGCAAAAGAAGACGCAGCTGTAGACGCAGCAGTAGCAAACGCTACCATGGAGATTCCGGATGCTATGCTGGATACTCAGGTTAATCAGATGATTGATGACTTCGCAAGAAGAATGCAGTCTCAGGGACTGACTATGGATCAGTATATGCAGTTTACAGGAACTACTCTGGCTTCTCTGCAGGAGCAGATGAAACCACAGGCTCTGAAGAGAATTCAGACAAGACTGGTTCTGGAAAAGATCGCAGAAGCAGAAGCTATCGAGATCGCTGACGAGAAGATCGATGAAGAGATCAACAAAATGGCTGAAATGTACAAAATGGAAGCTGACAAACTGAAAGAGATGCTGGGCGACGCTGAGAAAGAACAGATGAAGAAAGATATGGCTGTTCAGGAAGCAGTTACTATTCTGGCAGATGCTGCAAAAGAAGTAGGAAAAAACAGAAGAGTAAGAAGTGAAAAACCCGCATCCATTCTACGAATAGAAGGAAGGCCTGAATATGAGTTTAGTACCTTACGTTGTTGAACAGACAAGCCGTGGAGAGAGAAGCTATGACATCTACTCCCGTCTGTTGAAAGACCGTATTATTTTCCTCGGTGAAGAGGTAACGGATGTGAGTGCCAATCTGATCGCCGCACAGATGTTATTTCTGGAATCCGAAGATCCTGGAAAAGATATCCAGCTGTATATTAACAGCCCGGGTGGATCTGTAACTGCCGGTATGATGATTTATGATACGATGCAGTATATCAAGTGTGATGTATCTACTATCTGTATGGGACTTGCTGCAAGCATGGGAGCATTCCTGCTGTCCGGTGGAACAAAGGGGAAAACGTCTGGCCCTGCCAAACGCCGAGATTATGATCCATCAGCCCTCAGGTGGAGCCAGAGGACAGGCTACAGAGATTCAGATCGTAGCAGATCAGATTCTGAAGACAAGACACAGATTGAATACGATTCTGGCAGCCAACACAGGTCAGCCGCTGGAAAAGATCGCATTGGATACCGAACGTGATAACTATATGACTGCAGAAGAAGCAAAAGCATATGGTCTGATCGATGATGTGATCACAAAGAGATAAAAATAAAGTAAAGATAAGAGGGGGCTGCCTGTACAGGTGGCGCCCTCTTATAAGTATCAGAAAGGAAATAGGAAACCTATGGCAATAAAAAACGGGGATTATAAAATTCGCTGCTCTTTTTGCGGAAAGACAGAAGATCAGGTACGCAAACTGATCGCAGGTCCGGACGGATCTTATATCTGTGATGAGTGTGTGGAAATCTGCTCAGAGATCATTGAAGAAGAAGTTGCCAGAGATCGGATGTCCGGAAGTGATATTAATCTGATGACGCCGATGGAGATGAAAGAAGTTCTGGATGAATATGTAGTCGGTCAGGACGAGGCAAAAAAGGTACTGGCAGTCTCTGTATACAACCATTACAAGAGAATCCTCTCAGGCAGAAAAAATGATGTGGAATTGCAGAAAAGTAATATTCTGATGCTTGGTCCTACCGGTTCCGGTAAAACTTTCCTGGCGCAGAATCTGGCAAGAATGCTGAATGTTCCCTTTGCGATCGCAGATGCCACTACGTTGACAGAAGCCGGTTATGTAGGAGAAGACGTGGAAAACATTCTGCTTAAGATTATCCAGGCCGCGGACTATGATATCGAGCGGGCACAGCAGGGAATCATCTACATCGATGAGATTGATAAAATTACAAGAAAATCCGAAAATACTTCCATTACCAGGGATGTATCCGGTGAAGGTGTGCAGCAGGCACTTCTGAAAATCGTGGAAGGCACGGTTGCATCTGTTCCGCCACAGGGTGGAAGAAAACATCCTCAGCAGGAATTTATCCAGATTGATACTACCAATATTTTGTTTATCTGTGGTGGGGCGTTCGAAGGTCTGGAAAAGATCATCGAAAGTCGTATGGATACCAAGACCATTGGATTTAACGGGTCTCTCGGTATGAAACATGAAAAAAACGTGGGCGAGATCCTGAAAGAAGTGATGCCTCAGGACTTTATCAAGTTCGGGCTGATTCCGGAATTCATCGGACGTGTACCGGTTGTGGTATCTCTGGATGCACTGGATGAGGATGCACTGGTACGAATCCTTCAGGAGCCGAAGAATTCTCTGGTAAAACAATACAAAGCATTGATGGATATGGACGGCGTGGATCTGGAATTTGAGCCGGATGCACTTCGGGAAGTGGCAAAAACAGCTATGGAGAGAAAGACCGGAGCAAGAGGTCTGCGTTCCGTGATCGAAAAGACTATGATGGATGTGATGTATGAAGCCCCGTCCAATGAAAACATGAAAAAATGCGTAATCACCAAAGAGGCGGTAACCGGCAAAGGAAAACCAGTTGTGACTATCGAAGAGAATCCGGAAAAAAATGCCGGTACGTTCCTCCAAAAGACGGGGAACCAAGAGAGCAGGAAGACCGGAAACCGCCTGACGGGAGGTAACAGATGACAAATGAAACACAGGTAATGCCGGCAGTTGCCCTGCGTGGAATCACGATTTTACCCGATATGATTGTTCATTTTGATGTGAGTCGGAAAAAATTCCATCCGGGCAATCGAAGAGGCTATGACCAAAGATCAGAGAATCTTTCTGATTACCCAGAAAGATCCGAAAGTGGAAGAGCCTTCAGAAGATGATCTGTATAAGATCGGTACCGTTGCCATGATCAAACAGGTAGCAAAAGTGCCGAAAGATATGCTTCGTGTGCTTGTAGAAGGTATGGAACGTGCAGAACTGATGCAGCTGGAAGACGGTACGTCTTATCTGGAAGCCGAAGTAGATGTGATGGAGCAGGAAGAAGAGAATCTTCCGGATACGGTAAAAGAAGCGATGCTTCTCAGTATGAGAGAACTGTTCGGTGCATACTGCAAAGAAAATCAGAAAATGAATCAGGAGCAGGTGAGACAGACACTGGAAATCGATGACATTGCGGATCTGGTAGATCATATTGCTGTGAATATCCCACTGACGTTCAAACAGAGACAGCAGATTCTGGAATCGACATCTTTCAGTGAACGGTATGAGATTCTGGGTGTGATTCTGTCAAATGAGATCGAAGTGATGCGTCTTCGCACGGAGATTCAGGAAAAAGTAAAACAGCGGATTGATAAGAATCAGAGAGACTATATCCTCCGGGAACAGCTGAAACTGATCCGGGAAGAGCTGGGAGAAGATGACACCGTATCTGACGGAGATCACTTTATGCAGGAAGCAGAAAAACTGCAGGCACCGAAAGAGATCAAAGAACGTCTGATCAAAGAAATCCGCCGGTTTAAGAGCCTTGGCTATAACAATTCAGAGAGCAGCGTGTCGAGAGGTTATATTGAGACATTGTTAAAGCTGCCTTGGGAGAAAGCATCCAGAGATAACAGGAATCTGGATAAAGCCAGTCAGATTCTGGAGGCTGATCATTACGGTCTGGAAAAAGTAAAAGAAAGAGTTCTGGAGTTCCTTGCTGTGCGGACACTGACAAAGAACGGGAAGTAGCCCGATCCTCTGTCTGGTCGGACCGCCCGGAACCGGAAAAACATCGATCGCGCGCTCAGTAGCACGATCGTTGAATGAAAAAATATGTCCGAATCAGTCTTGGCGGTGTCAGGGATGAAGCAGAGATACGCGGACACAGAAGGACGTATGTGGGAGCCATGCCGGGGCGGATCGCCAACGGGCTGATTCAGGCAGGTGTAAAAAATCCGCTGATGCTTCTGGATGAGATTGATAAGGTAAGCAGTGATTACAAGGGAGATACGGCATCTGCTCTGTTAGAGGTTCTTGACTCTGAGCAGAACAGTAAATTTGCCGATCATTATGTAGATCTTCCACTGGATCTTTCGGAGGTACTGTTTATTGCGACAGCAAATGATCCTCAATCCATTCCTCGTCCTCTGATGGATCGTATGGAAGTCATCGAGATTTCCAGTTATACGGAAAATGAAAAACGAACACATTGCGAGAGAACATCTGATTCCAAAACAGATCAAGGCCAATGGTCTGAAAGAAAGCCAGCTGGTAATCGGGGATGAGGTATTAAAAGACATTATTGAAGGATACACCAAAGAAGCCGGTGTGCGTAATCTGGAGAGAAAATTCGGTGAGATCTGCAGAAAATCTGCAAGAAAGATCCTGCAGGAAAAAGAAAACAGGTGGTAATAACAAAAGACAATCTGGAAGATTTTCTGGGCAGATCCCGTTATACTTACCAGAAAGTCAATGAAAAAGATGAGGTTGGTATCGTGCGTGGGCTGGCATGGACAAGCGTTGGCGGAGATACCTTACAGATCGAAGTCAATCTGATGCCGGGGAAAGGAGATTTTCTTCTGACCGGACAGCTTGGAGATGTGATGAAAGAGTCTGCACAGGCAGGTATCAGCTATATTCGTTCTGTGGCAGACCGGTATGGTATCAAGCCGGAATTTTTCAAAGAGCATGATCTGCATATTCACATACCGGAAGGAGCTGTTCCGAAAGACGGACCGTCTGCAGGTATCACTATGGCGACGGCGATGCTCTCCGCCATCACCGGACGGGCTGTGCGTGCAAATCTTGCCATGACAGGTGAGATCACCCTGCGGGGACGGGTACTTCCGATCGGCGGGCTGAAGGAAAAAATGCTGGCTGCAAAATACGCCGGTATCACAAAGATTTTAGTGCCGGATCAGAACCGGCCGGATGTGGAAGAAATTGATGGGGAGATAAAAGATGATCTTACCATTGTGTTTGTAGAAAAGATGGAGCAGGTGCTGAAAGAAGCACTGGTATAGAAGGAGAAACCTATGATTATAAAAAATTGTATCTCTGGATATCGTGTGCGGTATCACCAGTAAGATGCCGGAGACCGGAAGACCGGAAGTGGCATTCGCAGGAAAATCCAATGTGGGCAAATCTTCCCTGATCAACGGACTGATGAACCGGAAATCCCCTTGCACGTACCAGCGCCGCACCGGGAAAGACACAGACGATCAACTTCTATAATGTGAATGAAGCGATTTATCTGGTGGATCTTCCGGGATACGGTTATGCAAAGGCTTCGGAAGAAATTAAAGCAAAGTGGGGCAAGATGATCGAAGATTATCTTCACAAATCAAAAGAGATCCGCTGTGTATTTCTGCTGGTGGATATCCGCCATGAGCCGGGAAACAATGACAAGATCATGTATAAATGGATTCTGGATCATGGTTATGAACCGGTTATTATTGCGACAAAACTGGATAAGATCAAGAGAAGCCAGGTACAAAAACAGATAAAACTGGTTCGACAGGGACTGCAGGTAGTACCGGGAACAAAGATTATTCCGTTTTCTGCCCAGACCAAACAGGGACGGGAAGAAATCTGGGAACTGATCGATGAACTGACAGGAATGGCAGAGCAGGAGAAGACTCCAGAGGCATAAATCCTTTACATCGTGAAGCGTACTGCTGAGAACGGAGTGAGCAGTAACAAATTTGCGAATTCCAACAGGAAAAACTTGTAATATAAAGAAAATCAGATACAATTAGGCTTGATATGCGAAAAAACACGCAATCAGGCCTATTTTTCTGTGGCAGTCGCTATAGAAAAAACAAAGGTAACTATTCAGTAGCCACTGTCCCGCGAGGTGTTTTGACATGAATATGTCAAAATCCCGAGGCATACAAGCCATGGCTCGTAACTGTGAAGGTACTGAACAGTTACAAACAAAGAATAACAATTTCGTAAGAAAGAAATGGAGAGGCAATGGGAATCATAAAAGCAGCAAAACTGGCCTTCGACTATCTGCGATACGAAGAAGAGGGTGAAGAACCGGAAGTTAACAGAGCCATTGACCACGTGGATCTGGATATAGAGGAAGGAAAGTTTATCGCTATTTTAGGACATAACGGAAGCGGAAAGTCCACGCTGGCAAAACATATCAATGGTTTGCTGGTGCCTACAGAAGGAACTCTGTGGGTGGATCATATGAATACCGCTTCGGATGCAGATATCTGGAATATCCGTCAGAAGGCCGGCATGGTTTTTCAGAATCCGGATAATCAGATCATCGGCACAGTTGTAGAAGAAGATGTGGGATTTGGCCCGGAAAATCTGGGTGTTCCCACAGAAGATATCTGGAAGCGGGTGGATGAGAGTCTGAAAGCGGTGGGAATGACCGCTTACCGCCATCATTCACCAAACAAACTGTCCGGCGGACAAAAACAGCGTGTAGCTATTGCAGGCGTTATGGCAATGCATCCGAAATGTATCGTTCTGGATGAGCCAACTGCCATGCTGGATCCCAACGGACGAAAAGAAGTACTGAAAGCAGTACGGGAACTGAACAAAAAAGAAGGGGTAACGGTATTCTGATTACTCATTATATGGAAGAAGTTGTATTTGCTGACGATGTGTATGTGATGGATCGCGGACACATTGTGATGCACGGTGTTCCGAAAGAGATTTTTTCCAGAGTAGATCAGCTGAAAAAGTACCGTCTGGATGTTCCTCAGGTTACGCTGCTGGCGTATGATCTGAAAGAGGCAGGTCTTGCAATCCCGGATGGTATTCTGACAATCCCGGAACTTGTGGATGCACTGAGCAGACCGGAGATTCGCGTACCGAAAGGCTGGAAACTGCCGGAGCATACCCCGAAAAAATGAAAAGAATGACTGCCACAGGGGAAAGAATCTATAAAACTGGAACACGTAGGATATACTTATAATCCGGGCAGTGCTTATGAGATGCATGCGTTAAAAGATGTCAATCTGGAAATACCGCAGGGACAGTTTGTTGGAATCATCGGACATACCGGAAGTGGAAAATCCACCCTGATCCAGCATTTTAATGGACTGATCCGTCCGACAGAAGGACATATTTATTTTGAGGGACAGGATATCTGGGCAGACAAATTTCCTCTTCGTGGACTGAGAAGTCAGGTAGGACTGGTCTTCCAGTATCCGGAACATCAGTTGTTTGAGACCGATGTACTGACCGATGTCTGTTTCGGACCGAAAAATTCAGAATCTGCCACCGGAGGAATGTGAAAAACGGGCAAAAGAAGCCCTGGAACATGTGGGACTGGACGAAAGTTATTATGCGAAGTCCCCGTTTGAACTGTCCGGAGGACAGAAGCGAAGAGTAGCCATTGCCGGTGTTCTGGCGATGAATCCCAAGGTACTGATCCTGGATGAGCCGACCGCAGGACTGGATCCTATGGGGAGGGATGAGATCCTTGATCAGATTGCAAGTCTCCATGAGACAAGAGGAATTACCATTATTCTGGTATCCCACAGCATGGAAGATATTGCGAAATACGTGGAGCGGATCATCGTTATGAATCACGGAGTAAAAACTTTTGATGATGCACCGAAAAAAGTATTTGCACATTATAAAGAGCTGGAGGCCATCGGACTTGCGGCACCCCAGATTACTTATATCATGCATGCATTGAAAGAAAAAGGACTGGATGTGGATACCAGTGCCATCAATGTAGATGAGGCAACCACATCGATCCTGCGGGCACTCTGGAAAAAGGAGGAAGATCACAAATGATGCGAGATATCACAATCGGACAGTATTATCCGGCAGATTCCATTCTTCACCGTCTGGATCCCAGAGTAAAATTCGTGAGTACGCTGGTCTATATTGTATCTTTATTTGTATTTTCTTCCTGGCTGGGATATGGGGTGGCAGCACTGTTTCTGGTGGCGATGATTGTTTTGTCCAAAGTTCCTTTCGGATTTATGATAAAGGGATTAAAGCCGATCATGGTGCTGTTGCTGATTACGATGTTTTTTTAATCTGGTCTTTACGCCGGGCGAAGTATTATGGTCATTCTGGATCCTGAAAATTACCAAAGAAGGTATCCGGCTTGCCATCAAGATGGGTATCCGTCTGGTATTTCTGATCATCGGTGCATCGATCATGACACTGACTACCACACCGAACCAGTTGACCGATGGTCTGGAACGACTGCTTCGGCCGCTGAACAAGATTCATGTGCCGGTTCATGAGATTGCCCATGATGATGTCTATCGCCCTTCGGTTTATTCCGATTTTTGATGGAAGAAACAGACAAGATCATGAAAGCACAGATGGCACGTGGAGCCGACTTTGAGACCGGTAATCTGATCCAGAAAGTGAAAAAATATGGTTCC
>ENA-OQES01000451-OQES01000451.1-human-gut-metagenome-genome-assembly--contig:-NODE-451-length-17578-cov-2.934388_pt1 | contig 17578 bp, 18 predicted proteins | sample MGYA00242798_ERZ504641 | MGnify/ENA primary metagenome ERZ504641 (study PRJEB26092, sample SAMD00036327) | human gut metagenome | host: Homo sapiens | study: EMG produced TPA metagenomics assembly of... | reverse complement strand
AAATACATCAATCCATTGAAATCGCTGATTTTTTTCAGTATAATGACTAATGGTGATAGTGATTATACACCTATTGATAAGGAGGAATATATTATGGCAACATGGCAAAAATCTGGACACCCTCTCATCTTATGATAAGCTTTCCGGACTGCAAAAATCATGTGGATATTGCCACTGCAATGTCCGGAGAACAGGGTGGCGAACGTGTAAAGAACTACAGCACTCCAATGGCTGCAGGTTTACAGTACAATTACGCAGCAAAAGAAGTAGATGAAACTGTCCTGACAGCTCTGGCTGAACTGGCAGACGAAGCACAGTTAATTGATAAATTTGAGGAGCTGTACAACGGCGCTGTAATCAACACCGGCGAAAAAACGTATGGTTCTGCATCACCTGGCACGTACACAGCTGGGGTAATCCTGTCGTTGTTGACGGCGTTGACAAAACGTGACTTCTATGTAGCACAGCAGAAAAAAGCTGCTGATTTTGCTAATAAAGTACATGCCGGTGAAATCGTAAACGAAGCCGGCGAGAAATTCACAACCGTTGTACAGATCGGTATCGGCGGAAGTGACCTGGGTCCCCGCGCTTTATATATCGCTCTGGAAAACTGGGCAAAAGCCAACAATACCTTCAAAATGGAAGCAAAATTCATCAGCAATGTAGACCCGGATGATGCAGCTGCTGTTCTGGCATCTGTAGATCTGGCACACGCACTGTTTATCGTAGTATCCAAATCAGGTACAACTCTGGAGACCCTGACCAATGAAGCATTCGTAAAGGATGCGCTGACAAAAGCAGGTCTGAATCCTTCCAAGCACATGCTGGCAGTCACCAGTGAGACTTCTCCACTGGCTAAGAGTGATGAATATCTGACTGCGATCTTCATGGATGACTATATCGGAGGACGTTACTCTTCCGTATCCGGTGTAGGTGGAGCGATCCTTTCTCTGGCTTTCGGACCGGAAGTTTTCGCAGAACTTCTGGATGGTGCAGCAGCCGAAGACAAACTGGCTACCAACCGTGATCTGTTGGAAAAACCCGGATATGCTGGATGCTCTGATCGGCGTATATGAAAGAAATGTACAGGGATATCCTTCCACAGCAGTTCTGCCATACTCTCAGGCACTGAGCCGTTTCCCGGCACACCTGCAGCAGTGTGACATGGAATCCAACGGAAAATCTGTCAACCGTTTCGGTGAACCGGTAGATTATGTAACCGGACCGGTCATCTTCGGAGAACCGGGAACCAACGGACAGCACTCTTTCTACCAGTTACTGCATCAGGGAACTGACATTGTTCCACTGCAGTTCATCGGCTTCAAAAACAGCCAGCTGGGTGTAGATGTGGATATCGAAAGCAGCACCAGCCAGCAGAAGCTGTGTGCAAACGTGGCTGCCCAGATCGTGGCATTTGCCTGCGGTAAAGAAGACGAAAATCTGAACAAAAATTTCAAAGGAAAACGTCCTTCCAGCATCATTGTAGGAGACAAACTGACACCGGCATCTTTAGGTGCCCTGTTAGCTCACTTTGAAAACAAAATCATGTTCCAGGGCTTTGTATGGAATCTGAACAGCTTTGACCAGGAAGGCGTACAGCTTGGTAAGATTCTTGCAAAACGTGTTCTGGCTCATGATACCGACGGTGCACTGAAAGTCTTCAGTGATATGCTGAATATCTAAGCAAAACTGTTTGTGCAACGATATCAGATTTCCTTGTATTCATGGATTCCTGAACGTTGTCCTCTGTAAAAAGAAGCCATATCATCTTTCACAGGATGATATGGCTTCATTTTATCTCTTTACACATTTTCTGTGGCAGTTTTCCTTTTTATAGAGATCATAATATTTTGAGGTTCTCTGCCGATATAACATCAGACAGCCACGAACACAAAGTTCCACCGCCATAGCGATCCACATACCGTGAAGCCCCAGACTTTTTACAAGAATCATTGCCAGACCCAGCCGGACGATCCAGATACTTCCAAGATTCATAAGGCTTGGAACAAAAGTATCACCTGCGCCACGAAGTGCTCCTGCTGCCACGATAGATGCTCCAAACAATGGTTCCGCCAGAAGTTCGATACGAAGTACCTGTGCCGCCAGCGTCCGTACGGATGGATCCGGTGTCAATACCCGGAATACAATCGGACAGATCAGCATCATGATCGCTCCGGTTGCAGCCATGAAGCATGCACCCATCGCTGTACAGATATTCCCATACCTTTTTGCCTGTTTCGCCTCACCTGCACCCACGCTTCTCCCAACCAGTGTTGTTGCCGCCGACCCAATACCATATCCCGGCATATAGCACAGACTCTCCGCTGTCACTGCAAAAGAATTTGCCGCAATAGAAACAGCGCCCAATGGGGCGATGATCATTGTGGCTGCCACCATCGCACTGTTTATGGCTATTTCCTGCACTGCCACCGGCGTTCCGATCCGGAATGCTCTCTTTAATATCTCCGGATCATAGTGAAACCCTTCCGTTCTCCTGAGATGCAGATTTTTTCATTGTGGACACAGCACCGCGCCGTCATGGTCAGGCTGACGCATGCACAGGCAAGCGCTGTTCCCATCCCGGCACCCATAACTCCGAATCTTGGTATCAGAAGTGCATTGAAAATCACATCCAACACACACATGATTGCATTTAGGATACTTGGTGTCACCATATCTCCGCTGCACTGCAGGAAAGACGAATTCAGGGAATTGATCTGTGAAAACGGTACCATCAGCGCATAGACCATAAAATACGCCGATGCATCTTTCCGGATCTCCGGATTACCGCCCAGCCACACCGGCAGTCTTCCGCTGATGGAAAGTCCGATCAGACACAAAATTCCTGATACCAGAAGTGCAACCAGCAGACCATGGCATACCACCTGTCTGGCTTCTTTCTCTTTTTTCCCTCCAATATGATGTGCGACCTGTACGGAAAAATCCCGCTGCTATCGCATAAGTAATTCCGCCAAACAACCAGGTAGTTGTTGCTACCAGACCGATCGCAGCAGAAGCATTTGCTCCCAGTGCTCCTACCATCGCAGAATCTATATATTGCATGGCTATTGTTGTAATTTGTGTCAGAATAGCTGGCAGGCTCAAATGCCATACTTCTCCAATCTGCTGCCACAATTCCTGACTGCGTTGTTCTCTCATTTTTCTTCCTCTTATCTTCCCGTTTTTTGCCCAAACATTGCCATGGTCCGAATCATCTAATTTAGTTCCATGGGCATTTTATCTATATTTTTTTGAATTTTTTCTCATTTTCGTTATACTTTCACAATTGATTATACTATCTCCCAGAGATTTTCACAATGGATATACTACAAGTTTCTGCTTCATATACAGGATAACTGTTTTCTGCAAACATTTATGTCTCCCGGTGCTAATTTTTTCTCTACCATCAATACCCGATCTTTTACTGTAATACCTGGTATCTGAGGCAGGGCGGTATCTGTATGACAGGAGCGGTAAAGATCCGCAAGTCTCACCGGTACCTGTGCCGATGAATCGGTACGATTTTCATACAACCCGGTAAGAAAATCTCCCAGTGAGATCCCCTGCTCTTCCACAGCCTGCGACAGTTCCGAAAGACTGTCTGTTGTGAAAATACAGAGACTGTTTCCGAGGCTGCTCTCCGACTCCATTCCCTTAAGCACTTCTCTTAATCTCTCCCTGTTTTCCCGGAGAGAGGTACCAAAAATTACTGCTTTTACATGTCCGATATCCAGATACTGTTCCCTTGTCGCTTCGTAAGCAGTATGGATCTGCGCCCCATCCGAACCGTTAAAATACAGTTCATTTCCCGGCTGCGTCTCTGCGCTTTGTTTCCTCTGCCCGGTGTCTTCGGCAAGAGATGCCATATGCATCCACACTGTATACCTTTGTTCTTCTTTCTGCCAGTCGATGCCGATCACCTGCGGATACGCCCGTTTTTCCGGTTCCACCGCCTGACAGGCAATAAGAAAAACAAATCCGGATACAAGCAGGCAAAACAGAAGTTTCACTCCAGTCCGGATGCTCTGCCTTTCTTTATCTTTTTCCATAAGATTTTCTCCTCGCCCATGCTGCACAGACCGTCATCATCAAACATACGGGCAGATAGACCCGACTTAACATCTTCGGGTACTGACGACTCCAGTTCCACTGCTCCTGTGCTGTTGTTCCCAGTAAAAAACAAAGAATCGCTGACGGAAGACGGCCAATAGAAATATGAATCCTGTCCGCCACATAGCTGCTGTAAAAGAAGATACTGCCCAGCAAAAAGACCAGCGAAAACAATAGTATGCTTAAAAAAAATTCAAATCTACCCGTCTTAAAAAAGCCACCGGGGAGCTCCACGCCCGCCATCACTTCCAGAATCGGACAGGTATTCATAGTTGTTGCATCTGTTCCAAAAATTGACAGTGAGAAGCACCGCTCCCGTCAGAAACCAGAGGGATAACTGACCAATGACCGGCGCAAGTCCTTCTTTTCTTCTTTTTTCTTTGCTGTCACGAACCTGTACCGTCAGCCAGGTCATCAGACCGATGCCAGATCCGTATGCCACATATTTTCCGATGCTTTTCACACTCCGTTTCCAGTCAAACCCTGTTGTTTCCAGATGTTGATCGCCCCACACCATCTCCAGAGAGGGACTGTTTTGAACTGCAGCCAGCAACAGCAAGATCCCTCCCAGCCATGCTGCAACCCCCCATGAGATTTGCGCCAGCCGCCCCCGTGCCTGTACATGATGGGATCCTCCAAGTGCCGCAAGAACAAAAATAAGGGAAAGTAATGTCTCAGGCACTCCGGAAACCAGATATTCTCCTGCCAGATGCCCGACTTTTCCCACCAGCCATCCACCGGTAAACACCAGATAGCTCTCCCAGATTCCAGCTATCAGCCAGGCGGGAACTTTTCCCAGATACCGGATCGGATCCCGGAATACTGTCATCTGCCTTCGAAGGATCCCGCTCCACAGGACGAGAAGTACACCGCCGATCAGGATTCCGACTGCTCCTTCTCTTCCGGTAAATTCCGGAATTCCCCATATCAATCCCATGCCCAGTGCCGCAAGCAAGCACTGACAGTGCATCTGCGACCATGAGATTCTATTATTCTCTGCAAACATTGCCTCCGTCACTCCTCATTTTTCTATTTTTCCCTTAAGCGAACTCTCTGGGGGTCTTCGCGTATAGATCGGACGATACCGCATTTTCCTCATCGGTGCCCGCACCAGAAGATCCCGTTCGTCCTGATATCCGGCAATATCTTTTCCGATAAATGGCATCAGATATGGAATCTTAAAACTGGTCAGCCGGGCCAGATGTCCCAGAAGCAGATACAGACCCAGTACGATTCCATACATGCCCAACAGTCCTCCAAGCAGAATAAAACCATATTTGATCAGCCTGAATGCCGAAGTACATTCTTCATTCGGTATAGCAAAAGAACTCAATGCACTTAACGCCACGATCACCACCGCCATCGGACTCACCAGATTGGCACTCACCGCCGCATCACCGATGATCAGCCCTCCTACAATACCAATCGTTCCACTTAAAGCTCCAGGCATCCGAATCCCCGCCTCACGGATCAGTTCAAATGCCAGTTCCATAAACAATACTTCCAGAAGACTTGGAAACGGAACCCCCTGCCGGGACTCTGCAAAGGACAGGATCAGATTGGTCGGCAGGATCATCGTATGGAACCCAATCACTGCCAGATATGTTCCGGATAACAAAAAAGAAAAGATCATCGCCGCATATCGGATCACCCGTTCAAAAGAGGCAATCTCAAACCGGTTATAACGATCCTCCGTCACATTCATAAAATCCTGAAATACACTGGGGAGCAACAATGCTACCGGTGAATTGTCACACAACAGAACAACTCTTCCATCCAGTACTTCCATCGCAGCAAGATCCGGTCGTTCGGTAGTCTGAAACTGTGGAAACGGTGACACCCAGTCCTCCTCTGTCAGCTGCTCAATGATTCCACTGTCAAGAACCCCATCAATTACAAATTGATCAATGCCCCGCCGGATCTGTTCCAGCACTTCCGGATATACCAGCTCTTTCATATATATCAGTACCAGCCTTGTATTTGACCGGACACCTGCGGTCAGCTCTTCTACTTTCATATCTGTACTCCGAATTCTTTTTCGGATCAGTGCTGTATTGGTTTTTCACCGACTCGGTAAATCCTTCGTTGGATCCCCTCAACACCTTTTTCTGTATCTGTATTATCTACAGAGCGTGCGGGATATCCCTTACTTCCGATTTTCAGCCCTTTATCATATCCCTCTACCAGAAGAAGCAGATTCCCTGCCAGCATTGCATTCATCCCTTCTTCCCGGGTCTGCAGTGGCTGTGCTTCCGAAAGCCCCAGGCTGTTTGCTTCCACTGCCTGATACACTTCTTTCGGATCTTTCCCCGCCATGTCGATAAACATCCGTCCAAGCACCGATTCTTCCAGGATCAGATTCGGTACGGTATTTTCCACATAGATGGCAAGCGCAGAGACGCTGCCGTCTTTCCCGAGTCTCATGGGCTGGAGTTTAATATCCGAACACCCTTCGCAGCGGCTTCGAAACCAGACCTCGTTTTCTTCCAGACTTTTTTGCACCTGCTTATGATCCACCTGCTTTAACACTGCAATAAACTCGTCTCCACCGTCTCTTCCGACAAAATATTTCTCCGGAAGTGCTGCCCGCAATTGTTCTGCAAATGATCTGATATATTGATCGCCTCTTTCATGTCCCTGCCGGTCATTAATAATTCTCAGATTATTTAAATCAAACACCATTACCGCTGTTGATTCCCTATCCGTAAGCGGCTCTTCAGATGCCAGAATCTCCTCGCACTTATTCTTATTCGGAAGTCCTGTTGCCTCATCCAGATAAACCTTCTGACGAAGCACACGGTTTTGCGCCGCGTACCGTAATGCCTTGAAAAGCTCATATCCCAACAGACACACAATTCCAATAATATCCACGACAACAATTTTCTCCAGACGGTTTAAGGAAGATGCCAGCTTCTGCGAATAACTTTCCGCAAGCCCTGTTGTCTCATCACAGATTGTAAAAACTGTTTCACTTTATTTATAATCTGTGTATTCTCATATCCTTCTTCACGAGCCTTGTAGATTTCTTCCTTTAGTTGTTCAAAAAATTGTTCCAGCACTTCCATCTTATCCTGAAATGCTTTATCATCCAGACGGACAAGGTTCAGTTCATCGCTGCCATGACGTAACCCATCAATATACGCATCCACTTCCCTGATCATTTCATCCTGTGGTCTCTGTGCATTTTCCAGTTTGATGATCTGCTGCGTCTTTCCACGCACAAGTCCGGCATAATTCACTACACGAGCCGTCCCCTGCATATCGCTGACCAATACCATAATTCCAAAGAATAATGCAATCAGGATACATGTAAGAAGCGTCATGAAAATACGCAGAATCCGTGTGATTTTCTTTTCTTTCATATCTTTATAACCTTACTTTTACTTTATTTAAAGATTATAACAGAATCTCCTTTGTTTTCCCATAATAAAATACATCACCAGAGGCTTTTTAAAAACTGGTGTAATACTTGCTATCTGTTTTGGAAAATGTGATACTATAAATTATAGTCACACTTAAATTTTCGTAACAAACGGAGGGACCCTCTATGATAAACCAGACAAAACAAATATTGGAAGAATCTCTGCAAAAAATTAATGCTTCAAAAGCCGCTCGATAAGATAACCATCCGCGATTTAACCGAAGACTGCGGCATCAGCCGTATGGCTTTCTACTATCACTTTAAAGATATTTATGATCTGGTCGAATGGTCCTGCCTGGAAGATGCAACCCGCGCTCTTGCCGGCCAAAAAAACTTACGACACCTGGTCTGAAGGACTGGTACAGATTTTTGATGCTGTGTATGAAAATAAGCCATTTATATTAAATGCTTACCGCTGCATCAGCCGGGATCAGATTGAAAGTTTCCTTTTTCATCTGACTTCCGATTTACTGATGAATGTTGTAGAGGAAAAAGCAGAAGGCACCAGTATTTCTGAAGAAGACCGACGCTTTATTGCCGAATTTTTATAAATACAGCTTTGTCGGTCTTATGCTCGACTGGATCAAACAGGGAATGAAAAACGATTATGTCGATCTGGCACATAAAATCAGTATTACCATCCACGGAAGCCTTACGCATTCAATTGAAAATTTCGCAGCACTTTCAGAAAAAGAGAATTCATAATCTCCATATATAATATTTCCTATAATTATCATTGGAATAAATGTTGAGGACAAAATCCCCCAACTATAACACTTTACAAAAAAGGGCGAATGATAAGATTTTTTATCACTTGCCTCTTTTTGTAAATTGAAAATCTTCAAAAATGTCCATACTATAACTATAACAACTATACTTCATACCTCATTATTTGTTACTGTTCACACGATGTGCGACCAGCAACGCATCTCGCCATTTTAAATCGCCTTTGGCGATGGGGCGAGATGCATTCAAGCCAAAACATGCATCCTCCGTGTCAATCAGCGAAGTGATTGACACGGGAGTGAACAGTAACCGTTATTTACAGTAATTATGATGAGATGATCTCAAAACGAGACATGAATCCGTTTTTTCAGAAAGGTGGTTTTATTATGTCAAATAAGAAATCTAAACTTGGTGTAATCTCTGCAATAGCAGCAGGAACAGGAACTGCAATTTATCTCGCACAGAAGGCCAAAAAAAGAATCTGGTAATTCAGAATCCGGTAATTCTATTTTTAAGAAGAGTACTGTTGCTGATTCTTCCGTTCCAGATAACTATCGTAACACTGAGCGCGGAAAATATGACCGCAACAGCAAAGGCATCTATTATTCCAACGGAAACTACGAAGCATTTGCACATCCGGAGAAACCGGAAGGTGTAGATCAGAAAAATTGCTTACATCGTAGGAAGCGGACTTGCCTCTCTGGCAGCGGCATGTTTCCTTGTCCGTGATGCACAGATGCCTGGATGCCAGATCCACATTTTAGAAGCAATGGATATTGCCGGTGGTGCATGTGATGGAATCTATGATACTTCCCGAGGTTACGTAATGCGCGGTGGACGTGAGATGGAAAATCATTTCGAATGTCTGTGGGATCTCTTCCGCAGCATTCCATCCATCGAGACACCTGGTGTTTCTGTACTTGATGAATATTACTGGCTCAATAAGCATGACCCGAACTATTCCCTTTGCCGTGCAACTGTAAATCGTGGCAAAGACGCACATACAGACGGAAAATTCAACCTCAGTCAGAAGGGCTGTATGGAAATCATGAAACTCTTCATGACAAAAGACGAAGATCTCTACGATAAAACCATCGAAGATGATTTTTTGACGAAGAAGTATTTGATTCTACCTTTTTGGCTCTATTGGAGAACAATGTTTGCATTTGGAAAACTGGCACAGTGCTTTGGAAATGAAATTATATTTCCAGAGATTTATCCACCATATTGCCGGACTGCCTGATTTCAGTGCATTGAAATTCACCAAATATAATCAGTATGAATCCCTCATTCTTCCGATGCAGAGATACCTCGAAGATGCCGGTGTGGACTTCCAGTTCAATACAGAAGTCACAAATGTTGTATTCAAATTCGAAGGAGACAAAAAGATTGCATCTGCAATTGAATGTAAAGTAAACGGACAGGAAAGAGGTATCGTCCTGACAGAAAATGACCTCGTATTTGTCACAAACGGAAGCTGTACAGAGGGAACCATTTACGGAGATCAGAACCATGCACCAAACGGGGATGCCGAAGTCCGTACAAGCGGTGTATGGAACCTTTGGAAAAACATTGCCCGTCAGGATCCATCCTTCGGACATCCGGAAAAATTCTGTTCCGACATTGCCAAGACAAACTGGGAATCTGCAACAGTTACAACTCTGGATGACAAGATCATTCCTTATATCACAGACATTTGCAAACGTGACCCTCGCACCGGAAATGTTGTAACCGGCGGTATCGTCAGCTGCCAGGATTCCAGCTGGCTGTTAAGCTGGACGATCAATCGTCAGGGACAGTTCAAAGACCAGGATAAAGATAAGGTATGTGTCTGGGTTTACGGATTATTTACTGATGTGCCTGGTGACTATGTCAAGAAGCCTATGAAAGACTGTACCGGAAAAGAAATCACAGCAGAATGGCTCTATCACCTTGGTGTTCCGGAAGATCAGATCATGGATCTGGCAGAAAACAGTGCAATCTGTGTACCGACAATGATGCCTTACATCACAGCATTCTTCATGCCACGTACAAAAGGTGACCGCCCGGATGTTATCCCGGATGGATGTGTCAACTTCGCTTTCCTCGGACAGTTTGCTGAAACTCCAAGAGATACTGTTTTCACAACAGAGTATTCTGTACGTACTGCTATGGAAGCTGTTTATGGACTTCTCAAAGTAGACCGTGGTGTGCCTGAAGTATGGGGAAGTGTTTATGATATCCGCGAGCTTCTCGACAGCTCTGTAAAACTTATGGACGGAAAATCTCCACTTGAGATCCAGCTGCCTGGACCGCTGAACGCACTGAAGAAACCGCTTCTGAAGCTCGTAAAAGGAAATGTGATTGAAAAGGTACTGCGTGATCACAATGTACTGAAGGACGGAATGTAAAAAATGAACACTTGTTCTTTTCTCTGAAATATGCTATTCTATTTCTACCTGATCACGTAAGAAGAATGCCTCCCGGCATTCTTCTTACTTAAATGATTTGATACAAGGGTCAAAAGGTCATGCGTTTCTTGCTTGCATGAAAAAGCATGACTTATTGACCCGCAAAACACCGAAAAGTAGTCCATTTTTCGATAGGAAAAATGAGCGGATTTGAGTGTTTTAGGATTGCGAGAGCATGAAATGCGAAGCAATCCGTGTATCATAGGGGTCAAAATACCTTTTGACCCCAACATCATGATTTCAGACAGCATATAGGAGAAGCAGCAACACATGGATGGATATCAGTTCGAAGAACAGTGTGCGATCATACTAAAAAGAAAACATTTTTCAAAAATAGAAGTTACTAAAAGTTCTGGGGATCAAGGCGTTGACATCATTGCCTATAAACACAGAAAAAAATATGGGATACAGTGTAAATATTACACGTATCCCGTTGGTAACAAAGCGGTCCAGGAAGCTTATGCCGGTGCGAATTTTTATGACTGTGACAAGGTCATCGTAATGACAAACACAACATTCACCCGCTCCGCGATTGAACTTGCTGAAAAACTGGATGTAGAATTGTGGCCGGATTGCCCGGTCACACCTTTTTACAGTTTATTGTTCAAGATCATGGGATTATTGAACCTGCTTCTTTTCCTTTACGCGATCCTGACACGTTTTTTCTGCAAAGTATGATTTTATTCATTTGCCGGTTTCACTTGATACGATATCGCTGGTGGCACTCCTGACAGCCTCTGCTTTAGGAATCTTCGGCTGGAAGTATCTCCTTTGTAATCTGATTACCACCGGAGCTTTCCTCTTCCTTGCATTCCATGTTGCGCTTTCACCTGTATCTCTGGCAACAGATTATACATACACACAACTGCTCTCCTTAATTCCTGCAGTTGTATACATGCTTCATGCCGGGTGGCTGAAATTAAAGAAGATGAAAAAATAAAAGCTTATTCAAACCAGATTTCCGGATTCGTAGACGATACACTGGTTACTCCTGCCTTAAGAAGTGCCATTACATCTTCCTTCTCCCGGATCATTCCTCCGGCGATCACAGGTACCGGAAGATCTTTACAGATATTTCCGATCACCTTCGGCATCATTCCCGGAAGAACCTCTACCACATCCGGCTTTGCTGCCGTTACCTGTGTTTTCACATTTTCATAAGCCATAGAATCAATCAAAAATACGCGCAATACCGTGAGCATTCCAAGTTCTTTTCGCTCGATGAATGATCGTCGGTTTTGTGGAAATTACACCATCCGCTTCTGTATATTTTTTGATAAAATCTGTTGCAATGTTCTTCGATGCCAGCCCATGGATCAAGTCTAGATGTACTACCGCCAGTTTTCCTGCTGCTTTTACTTTAGAAACAATCTCCGGAATTGTACAGATGTCTCCATATAAAATAAATACAACCTGGCTTTCACTTTTCAGACAGGCATCTACTCCTTCATCATCTTTTACCGCTGCAATCACAGGGGATACCTCCAACGCATCCAGAAATTTATAATTCATTTCAATTCTCCTTTGTTCAGCTAAGATCAAATGAATGCCAGACACAGAAACTGTGAACAACAGTACTTGTATCTGGCATCTGTTTCATAAATTATACTATATCTCCTTCACTATCGTCTAGTGTACTGCATCCACATTTCCGGCAGCTACGATATTTACACCTGTACCTGCCACATTTTCCAACACAATATCTCCAATGTGAACCGGAGCTTTGATCGTTACGCCGCGAAGTGCTGCGATACAGTCAAAAATCTTATCTTTTGGAATGTCATGCTCTGTCTTCACATTGATCATTGGTACTTTTCCGTCTGCGACACGAACTGTAGTCGTTACAATACGCGTTGGATCAGTTACTTCCTTTCTTGCATACGCCTCTCCATGTGGACACGTATTTCCTGTAACCGATGTAACTTTTCCATCTTCCATTTTTACAACGATCGGACATCCCATCGGGCATCCGATACAGATTAATTCTCTCTCACTCATTTTCTTATGCCTCCTCGATCCGAATCATGATCTTCTTTGTCTCCGGGTATTCTTCCAGTTTCTTTTTCTTCAGGATTACCTGCTCCATCTCACCCGGTGCCATCACCTGACGTTTCTTTTTACCAATCAGCTGATCGTCAAAATACACTACAATCGCTTTATTCTTATATACATCTCCGACACGGAAACGAACAGTCAGATTTTCTTCCATTTCGGAAGGTCTTACAAAGGATGGTACTGTGTAGCGCACTCCGCCTTCCGGAGAAATCGGAAGCATTTCTGCCTGCACCTTCTTTTCTCCTGCCTTTATATAAGCGGCTGCATTCTTTCCGGCTGCCGCGGCCTCCTGAGATACAAAATCCACAAGATCATGCACATGCAATACATTTCCACATGCGAAGATGCCGTCCACACTTGTTTCTAGTGAATCGTTTACAACCGGACCTGAAGTAACCTGTGAAAGTTCTACTCCTGCGCTTTTTGAAAGCTCATTTTCCGGAAGAAGCCCACAGGAGAGGAGCAATGTATCACAAGTATATCTTTCCTCTGTTCCTGGAATCGGCTTGCGATCCGGTCCGACTTCTGCGATTGTCACAGCTTCCACACGATGCTTTCCTTCTATATCGATCACTGTATGACTCAGCTTCAGCGGAATCTCAAAGTCATCCAGACACTGTACAATATTTCTCTTCAAACCACCGGAATAAGGCATCAGCTCTGCAACCACTTTCACCTTCGCCCCTTCGAGTGTCATACGTCTTGCCATAATCAGACCAATATCTCCGGATCCAAGGATCACAACTTCTTTTCCCGGCATAAGCCCTTCCATATTTACTAGATGCTGTGCCGTTCCGGCAGAATAAATTCCGGCCGGACGATACCCCGGAATATTCAGTGCTCCTCTAGAACGCTCTCTGCATCCCATCGCCAGGATAATTGCATTTGCCTGAAGAAGCAGAATTCCATCCTCGCGGTTTGTGGCGGTTACTACCTTTTCCGGTGAAATATCCATAACCATCGTATTCAGTTTATACTCTATCCCACGTTCTTCTACCTGCTCAATAAAACGTGCTGCATACTCAGGTCCTGTCAGTTCTTCTTTAAATGTATGCAGACCGAATCCATTATGAATACACTGCTGCAAAATGCCTCCGAGACTTTTATCTCTTTCTAAAATCAATATATTATCTATTCCGTTATCTTTCGCTGCGACTGCTGCCGCAAGTCCTGCAGGACCACCGCCGATTATGATTAAATCATATGTTTTCATTTTACTTCCTCCAGTTCTTTATTTTCACCTACGATAAATTCCGATCCAACGCCATTTTTACCAATCTTATCAACCGGCATCGGAACTTCTCTTTCCAGAATCTCCATAACCTTCGGGGAACAGAATCCTGATTGGCAACGCCCCATGCCGGCTCTTGTCCGGCGCTTCACTCCATCCAGAGAGCGTGCACCAAGCGGACGGTGAATTGCATCCAGGATTTCTCCTTCTGTGATCATCTCGCAGCGGCAGATAATATTTCCATAAGCCGGGTTTTCTTTGATCAGCTGATTTCTCTCTTCCAGAGAAAGCGTATCCGGATCTAAAATTCCATATCTCACCGGATTAAAATCAGACTTTTCTTCTGCATTCAAAAGGTCTCTTACAAGTTCTGCAACCGTAACACCGATTGCCGGTGCTGAAGAAAGTCCCGGAGATTCAATGCCTGCTGCATTGATCAGTCCTTTTACATCCGCTGATTCACCAATTACAAAGTCATCTCCATCCTCGTGTGCACGAAGACCTGCAAAAGAAGTAATCACCTGACGAAGCGGAACATTCTTAACGCTATGAGAGGAAACTCTTGCGATCTGATCCAGACCATCCATTGTCGTGTTTACAGCACCTTTATCTTCTACATTTACTGCTGTAGGACCTACAAGCAGATTGCCGTGAACTGTCGGTGTGACCAGTACTCCCTTTCCCATTTTCGACGGAAGCTGGAAGATTGTACTCTTCACATAATCTCCAACTGTCTTATCCAAAAGCATGTATTCCCCTTTACGGGCTGTGATATGAAGCTTTCTGTCTGAAAGCTGATTATTGATCTCATCAGCATAAACTCCTGCTGCATTAATAATAAGTTTTGTCTCGATTGTCTCATCAACACAGGTATCTGTGTGATGAACCTGAACTCTAAATCCTTCTCCTGTCTTTTCCAGTTTTTCAACTTTTGTATTCAGGAAAAACCGAACACCGTTCTCGTATGCATTTTCCGCATATCCCATTGTCATATGGAATGGACAAACGATTCCTCCGGTTGGAGCCCACAGTGCACATGTCACATCATCTGCCAGGTTCGGCTCTTTCTCGATCAGAGCCTCTCTGTCTAAAATCTGAAGTCCAGGAACTCCATTTTTCTTACCTCTCTCCATTAAAACCTGAAGTCCTTCCGGATCCTGCTCTTTCGTACATACAACCAAAGAACCATTCCTCTTAAACGGAATGTCAAGCTCTTCTGCGATTCTGTCCATCATCGCATTTCCCATTACATTCAGCTTTGCCTTCATCGTTCCCGGAACTGCATCAAATCCCGCATGGATGATCGCACTGTTTGCCTTGGATGTCTCATTACAGACATCCTCTTCCTTTTCAATCACACACGTATTCAACTTATATCTGGAAACCTCTCTGGCAATCGCGCTGCCTGTCACTCCTGCACCAATAATAACAACATCAAACATATCCATTCCTCTCCTTTATCACACCAAAAAAAGCAAGGCAAATAAAACGACTGCCTATCGTTTCATCTACCTTGCTCAAATCTCTGGTATCTAATATTCGTCTTTTCTTTATTCTAGCACAGTTTTTCAGAAGAATCAATACCCCAAATATACTCAGAGTTACCTATGAACATCAGTATAGTTACTGTTCACACGATGGGGCGAGATGCATTCAAGCCAAAACATGCATCCTCCGTGTCAATCAGCGGAGTGATTGACACGGGAGTGAACAGTAACACTGGTTATGTTATTTCAGGTGAACATATAAAAATCATAATTTGACATTCAAAAATATGTAGTATATAATCGTTTTTGTTCATCGGAGGGTGATTTTGTTCGATCAGAAACAATAGCTGGATAAGATGGCAGACTGAAATGTCCGCTTTCTTATTCAGCTTTTTTTGTTATCTGCCTGATTCGACTGAATTTTTCAACAAAATCAATTATACAAGGAGGAATTTTCAGTACATGGAAAAAAACACATCATTTACCGAAGGAAAAATCATGCAGCCGTTACTTCTGTTTTGCAGTTCCTGTATTGCTGGCACTCTTTCTACAGGCTATGTACGGTGCAGTAGATTTGCTTATTGTTGGTAAGTTTGCATCTTCTGCTGATGTATCTGCGGTATCTACCGGTTCACAGATCATCCCCACACCGTATCATAATTCACCGGCTTATAAAATGCTTTTTCTCTGCTTTCATGGTCCATCGGCCGATTTCCCAGCAGCCACATGGTCTTCGCTGCAACCGCCTCCGGTGTCATATCGTAAGACTCCAGTACATTGCACAGTTTTTTCATTTCATGTCCAACTTCATAAACCGTCATATCACTTCCCTCATGGGCAACCTGCGTGCACAGGACGATCATTTTTTCCGGATATTTCTGACAAAGTTCATAAAACATATCCTTGATACTGGACGGAATCCCACCGACGCCAAAACTCTCCACGATAATCGCATCGTAATGTTCGAAAATTACCGGAAGAAGCACCGGCTGAATACCAGGGATTAATTTTAATAAGAAAACACTATCACTTAACTTCTCATAAAACCGCACCGGTTTTTCATATGGCAGCATCGGCAGATACCGCAGAATCCGGCGATCCTGTATCACAGCCAGATACGGAAAATCAATACTAGAAAACGCGTTATAGCTCTTGGTCCGCACTTTTTTTGCTCGTGTTCCCGCGATCACCTTTCCGTCAAACACGATCTGTACCCCCTGGGAAGCATCGTCACAGGCATAGTAAAAGCTGTCCGAAAGATTTGTTTTGGCATCGGTAATATCCAGATTGATCGGACGCTGTGCACCGGTGATGACAATGGGCTTCGGCGAATTCTGAATCATATAGGAAAGTGCAGCCGCCGTATAGGCCATCGTATCGGTGCCATGCGCTATGATAAATCCATCAAATGCATCATAATGTTCCCGTATAACCTTTACCAGCATGCTCCAGTTTTCCGGCACTACATTGGAGCTGTCCAGATTAAAGGGCTGCACGGCTGTAATCTCACAAATCTTCTCCACCTCCGGGATATAAGATATCAATTCTTCCGGCGTGATCTGCGGAGTCAGACCATTTTCTGCTTTTTTTCGATGCAATCGTACCACCGGTTTGCAACAAATAAGATTTTCTTCATTGTTTTCCACTCCTTATTTCTGTATAATCATCACTATAAACAATTCCCCTGATTAACTGTTATACTCTTTATTTTTCTTGCTTTATTTGCACATAATTCTTATAATAACCATAGGTTACACTTATACTTTACAATATCATAACCAATGGTTATGTTCAAGAGGTGATCACAGTGAAAATTTCGTCCTGACCGTTTAATTCAATTAAGAACATCTATGAATATCAGCAAAGCCGAGGCCGCCCGCCAACTTAATATTTCCGCCATGACCTACGGCCGCTATGAAAAAGGAGAACGCGAACCCTCTTATTCCGTCAGTATCTTATATTGCTCAGATTTTTCATTGCAATATTGACCTTTTTTATATGGAACTTCAGATGTCATGAATTGTGATTATATCGTTATTTCACGTTCCGAATCTCCGGAGTTATATTCTCTGGTAGAAACTCTTCAGCAAAATCACGA
>ENA-OQES01000449-OQES01000449.1-human-gut-metagenome-genome-assembly--contig:-NODE-449-length-17583-cov-4.642874_pt1 | contig 17583 bp, 25 predicted proteins | sample MGYA00242798_ERZ504641 | MGnify/ENA primary metagenome ERZ504641 (study PRJEB26092, sample SAMD00036327) | human gut metagenome | host: Homo sapiens | study: EMG produced TPA metagenomics assembly of... | reverse complement strand
AGACAAGATGTATAGATGAATATTATGTAAGCATTAGCAACAGAAGAAAAAATTTCTGTAGAAATAGAATGGTTTACAGGGAATGGAAAGGAAGTAAAAAAGTATGATTAAGCCTATTATGAGAGACATATTTTTCTTAAATCAAAAAATCAGAACCGGCGACAGAAGCGGATAAACAGATAGCAATCGATCTAGTTAGATACATTGAAAGCAAATGAAGCAGGATGTGATAGGTATGGCAGCAAATATGATTGGAGCAAAAAAGAGAATCATTGCAGTGAATATGGGGTTGTTTGAATATTGCTATGTTTAATCCGGAAAATCGTGAAACGCACAGGCGCTTATGAGACGGAAGAGGGGTGTCTGTCATTAGATGGAGTGCGAAGCTGCAGACGTTATCAGGAAATAGAAGTTGAATATCAGGATATGAATTTCAAAAAGAAAAGAGAAAAATACAGTGGATGGACGGCTCAGATCATTCAGCATGAAATAGATCATTGCGATGGGATTTTGATATAAATTTTGTTTGTGCATTGAGGAGGTGCGGCGCATGGATTTCAAGTATTGCAAATTAGAAATCTTTATTCCGGAAACACATATTTCGCAGCTACAGAAAGCATTACAGTCAGTAGATGCCGGTCATATAGGCAATTATGATTCATGTATGTCCTGCTCCAAGGTCACCAGTTACTGGAGACCGTTAGGCGGGACATCTCCTTATATTGGAAATGTAGGTGAAATCAGTTGTGAACCTGAAGTAAAAGTTGAGGTAACTGTATTTACAGAGAAAGTGGATGAAACTATTCAGGCAATCAAAGAGGTACATCCATACGAGGAACCGGTAATCAATGCATTGCCGATTTATCGGACAAGTTTTTAAGGGAAAATGAAGTCTTACGATCAGACAGAAAGGAGGTTTGATCGTAAGGCTTCTTTTGTTGAAAAACTACAGGAAACAGATGGTTTATCTTTTTCTTGTTGCGGTATCCTGGAAACAGAAATAATCCGGACGATGACGTGACTGGGTGTATTCAAACATAATTCCATCGGCATTGAATGTCTGCCCGGTGACAACTGCCAGACAGTTATAATCGTTGAGTTGTAAGTATTTCTCATCAATCTGAGTTGCCCGTTCTACGGTCAATTTTCGTTTACTTGTTACAATCGACATGCCAAGATCATTTTCAATATATTCATAGATGGAATTCTCGGCAATCTCTTTTGTGAGATTTGGAACCAGTGATTTCAGAAACATATTGATATCGAGAATCAATGCAATTCCATCTAAAAATCTGACACGTTGGAGATAGTACAGTTCGCTTCCAACTGGAAATCCAGCTTTTGGCTGCAAGACGTTCATCAGCAGTGATTTCAGCAAACTGAAGGACTTCTGTATGACGTTTTCTGTGATTTCGAATTGCAGATTCTTTAAAGGATTCAATCCCACCAATTGTGAAAGCTGCCTGATCGATCGGTTGGTAGATAACGCGAACACCTTTTCCGTGGAGTGGCTGCACATAGCCTTGTTCTGTCAGTTCAGAGAGTGCACGCCGGATGGTGTTTCTCGAACAATTATAAATGCTTACCATTGTATTTTCAGATGGAGAAGATCCTGATAGGCATAATCTCCACTTTCGATTTTTCTTTTAAATCTTTATATATTTGCTCAAATTTAGACTTTGGCATTTCAAATCACCTCATACTTGTTTAAACATCACATTCATTATAAGCGGAAGTACGGGAAAAAGCAATTATTTGGAAACAGAAAAGTGCATAACGAAACGGCTAAGAAAAATGGAATCACACTTGTTTGAACAAGTATGGAAAATAATGTTGACTTGTTCAGACAAGTGTGGTATAACAAGATTAAAGAGAAGTTGTTTAAACAAGTGAAAAATAGGAGGAATGAAAAATGGGAAGATATCAAGACGATGCCAAAGAACTTCTCCGACTTGTAGGAGGAAAGAGCAATATTGCAGCGGTATCACATTGCGTAACAAGAATGCGGTTCGTATTAAATGATCCGAAGAAAGCGGACATTGATGGAATTGGGGCGATGAAGGCCGTGAAGGGAACATTTACTCAGTCAGGTCAGTTTCAGGTAATTATAGGAAATACAGTTTCAGACTTTTTATAACGATTTTGTTGCTGTTAGTGGTCTGGAAGGTGTTTCCAAGGATGCAGTGAAGCAAGTAGCGCGGAAGAACCAGAACATACTTCAGAGAGTGATTGCGGTATTGGCAGAGATTTTCGCTCCGTTGATTCCCGCGATTATTACAGGAGGTCTGATCCTTGGTTTTAGAAACTGTATTGATAGTATTTATCTGTTGGAGAACGGAACAAAGACACTTTGTGATGTGAGTCAGTTCTGGTCCGGTGTGGACAGTTTTTTATGGCTGATCGGGGAAGCAATTTTCCATATGCTTCCGGTTGGAATCTGCTGGTCTGTAACGAAGAAAATGGGAACTACACAGATGCTTGGTATTGTTCTTGGATTGACGCTGGTATCCGGGCAGCTCTTGAATGCATATTCGGTAGCTTCTACAGCAGCTGCGGATATTCCGAAGTGGGATTTTGGATTTTTCAAAGTTGACATGATTGGTTATCAGGCGCAGGTACTGCCGGCGATTCTGGCAGCATTTGCCCTTGTTTATCTGGAGAAATTTTTCCGAAAGGTTACACCGGCGGTGATCTCGATGATCGTTGTTCCGTTTTGCAGTTTGCTCCTTGCTGTTGTTGCGGCTCATTTTGTGATCGGACCGATCGGATGGAAGATTGGATCTGCAATTTCTTCTGTTGTATACGCTGGAATTACAGGTTCCTTTAAAATTGTTTTCGGAGCAATTTTTGGATTTATTTATGCACCGCTTGTTATCACAGGACTACATCATATGAGTAATGCGATTGACCTACAGTTGATTGCAGACTACGGGGGAACGATGCTTTGGCCGATGATTGCTTTGTCTAATATTGCACAGGGTTCTGCAGTTCTTGGAATGATTGCACTGCAGAGAAAAGATGCACAGGCGCAGGAAGTAAATGTACCTGCTAGTATTTCCTGTTACCTTGGAGTTACAGAACCGGCAATTTTCGGTGTAAATTTAAAACATACATTTCCATTTGTCTGTGGAATGATTGGATCAGCATGTGCAGCAATTGTCTGCGTGGCGACAAGTACAACTGCAAATGCAATCGGAGTCGGAGGCATTCCGGGAATCCTTTCCATCCAGCCGAAATATATGCCAACATTTGCAATTTGTATGTTGATTGCAATCGTGATTCCATTTGTACTGACCTTTTTTGTTGGAAAAAAGAAACTGCAGGTTGTGACAGATACATCAACAGAGGAAACAGATGTGGAAAAGGAAACAGAGAGTGTGGATAACTCTGCAAAAGCAGAGAAAAATGTGGAAAACAAAGAGCAGCATCAGTTGAAGGCATTTCTCACAGGGGAAGTGATACCGCTTGCAGAGGTAAATGATGGAGTATTCTCAGCAGGAATCATGGGAGAAGGAATTGCGATCAGACCAGAGGAAGATACGGTGTATGCTCCGGTGGATGCGAAAGTTACCGTATTGATGCAGGAGTCAAATCATGCGGTCGGTCTAACACTTGCAAATGGACTGGAACTTCTGATTCATGTTGGGATTGACACGGTGGATATGCAGGGAGATGGATTCGAGTGTCTGGTTACGGAAGGACAACAGGTTACAGAAGGAACTCCATTGATTCGTTTCGATCGTGAGAAAATCAAGCGGCAGGACACCCAGATGTGACAGTATGTGTGATCACAGACCAGGGAAATGTCAAAAAGATCAGTCTTCATAGCGGAATGCATGCAAAAGCAGGTGAGACGGTAATAGCAGAGTTTTAATACATATCTCGGAAATTGATTGATAAGAGTAGAACAGGAGAGTCATGACATCATTTAAAGATAAAGTAATTTATGAGATTTATCCGAAATCATTTCAGGATTCAAACGGAGATGGATGGGGAGATCTCCGGGGTGTAACAAAGAGACTGGATTATCTGAAAGAGCTTGGAGTGGATTATCTCTGGCTGACACCACTTTTTTATCTCCCCACAGAATGACAATGGATATGATGTGGAAAATTATCGCGAGATTGATCCACGCTATGGAACGATGGAAGATTTGGAAGAATTGATCCATGAGGCAGATCAAAGAGGAATTGGCCTGATGCTGGACATGGTATTTAACCATACATCTACGGCTCATGAAGTGGTTTCAAAGAGCAATGAAAGGTGAGAAAAAATATCAGGATTATTATATTTTCAAAGAGGGGACGGAAGATCAGCTACCAACGAACTGGGAGTCGAAGTTTGGCGGACCAGCATGGGAATATGTGCCATCACTTAGAAAATGGTATCTGCATCTGTACGATGTGTCACAGGCAGATCTGAACTGGGAGAATCCGGAAGTACGGAAAGAACTGAAAGAAGTAATTCGTTTCTGGAAAGAGAAAGGGATTAAAGGATTCCGCTTTGATGTTGTAAATGTGATCTCCAAGCCGGAAAAATATGAAGATGATACCATTGGAGATGGCAGACGTTTCTACACAGATGGGCGTCATGTGCATGAATTTATTAAAGAGTTGGTTCGTGACACCGGAATAGAAGATATGGTGACCGTCGGTGAGATGTCTTCTACTTCGCTGGAAAACTGTATCCGCTATTCCAATCCGGAGGAAAAGGAACTTTCCATGTGCTTTAATTTCCATCATCTGAAGATTGATTATAGAGATGGGCAGAAATGGGAGCTGATGGAGCCGGATTTGAAGGCAATGAAAAATTTGTTCCGTACCTGGCAGGAAGGAATGCAGGAGAAAAATGGATGGAATGCTTTATTCTGGTGTAATCACGATCAACCACGTATCGTAAGCCGTCTCGGAAATGAAGAAAAATATTGGAAAGAATCGGCGAAAATGCTGGCAGGTGCAATTCATCTGATGCAGGGAACTCCATATATTTATCAGGGCGAAGAGCTTGGAATGACAAATGCACATTTCACTTCGATTGATCAGTATATGGATGTGGAAAGCCGGAATTACTTTGAAATTCTTCGTAAGAATGGAAAAAGCGAAGCGGAAGCATTGCATATTTTGGCAGAGCGCTCAAGAGATAATGCCAGAACACCAATGCAGTGGACAAATTCTGAAAATGCCGGATTTACAGATGGACAGCCGTGGATTGAAGTACAAAAGAATTACGATAAAGTCAGTGTAATAGCAGAGGAGAATGATGATACGTCAATTTTGGCGTTCTATAAGAAACTAATTGTTTTCAGAAAACAAAATTCGATCATTTCACATGGAACGATTCGATTTCTTGATGAAATGCCAAAAGCTGTGATGGGATATGAGAGAGAATGGCAGGAAAAGAAAATGGTTGTTCTCTGCAATTTTAAAGAAGAGGAAGTTTGGGTTTCATATAAAGAGGAATGGAAGGACTATGGACGGATTCTTGGAAATTATGAAGGAAGCAAAGAAGAGGAAGAACTCTCAGTACAGATACAGGCAGCACAGGAAGGACAGAAGAAGTTAAAACTGCGGGCGTATGAATTCGTAGTAATCGGAGATAAATAAAGTAGAGAAGTGGAAAAAGTGTCTGGAAGGGCACATTTTTCTGTATACAAAAATATATGATAATTCTACTTGAAAGACGAACGTATGTTCTATATAATAGAGACATCAACGAAAGGAAAGGGGAATCTGCCATGAAAGAACGCACCTATATTGCAATTGACCTGAAATCTTTTTACGCTTCTGTGGAATGTGTGGAACGGGATCTGGATCCGTTGGAGGTGAATCTTGTCGTGGCAGATGTGACCCGTACAGAGAAGACTATCTGCCTGGCGGTATCTCCGGCGCTGAAGTCTTATGGGATTCCGGGAAGAGCCCGCTTGTTTGAAGTCGTACAGAAAGTAGCGGAAGTGAATGAGGCGAGACGGTATCGAAGTCCGGGTGGAAGATTTCAGGGAAGTTCGTCTGACCAGCGTGAATTAAGGAAACACCCGGAGCTTGCATTGGATTACGTGACAGCGCCACCAAGGATGGCTCTTTATATGGAGTACAGCCGCAGGATTTATGCAATCTATCTGAAATATATTGCGCCGGAAGACATACATGTTTATTCCATAGATGAAGTGTTTCTTGATGTAACTTCCTATCTGAAAACTTACGGACTCACGTCGGAAGAACTGGCGAGGAAGATGATTCGAGAGGTACTTCATGAGACTGGAATCACAGCGACTGCCGGGATTGGGACGAATCTGTATCTTGCAAAGATTGCAATGGATATTATGGCGAAACATGTCGAACCTGATGAAGATGGAGTGAGAATTGCGAAGCTGAATGAACGAAGTTATCGAGAACAACTTTGGAATCATAGACCATTGACAGATTTCTGGCGCGTGGGAAGAGGATATGCGAAGAAGCTGGAGGAGAATGGTCTGTATACAATGGGGGATATTGCGAGATGTTCAATGGGGAGCGCACAGGAGTTTTACAATGAAGAACTATTGTATCGTTTATTTGGCGTGAATGCAGAACTCCTGATTGACCATGCCTGGGGCTGGGAGCCGTGTACGATGGAGGCAATTAAGAATTACAAGCCTTCATCGAACAGTGTCGGTTCCGGTCAGGTATTGCAGTGTCCGTATTCTTATGAAAAGGCAGGTCTCATTGTTCGGGAGATGACAGAATTACTGGTATTGGATCTGGTTGATAAAGGGCTTGTGACTAACCAGATTGTACTGACAGTAGGATACGATATTGAAAATCTGAAACAATCAGAATTTCAGGAGAATTACCGAGGTGAGATAAAGACAGACCGTTATGGGAGAAAGATTCCGAAGCATGCACATGGAACAATGAATTTGGAAGAGTATACGTCTTCTACGCGAAAAATTGTGGATGTAGCGGTAGAACTGTATCAAAGGATTGTGGATCCCAAACTGCTTGTACGCAGGATATCACTGGTGGCGAATCATGTGATACAGGAATGTGAGATTGCAGAGACGGACTCGTATGAACAGATGGATCTTTTTACAGATTATCAAGCGAAGGAAGAACAAAAGCAGCGGGAAAAAGAAGAACGGGAGCGTGAGAGAAGCATGCAGCAGGCAGTCCTTGAACTCAAGAAGAAATTTGGAAAGAATGCAGTGCTGAAGGGAATGAATCTGCAGGAAGGAGCGACAACTATTGAGAGAAACAGACAGATCGGCGGACACAAAGCATAAATATGATGATATTTTAGATTGTCCACATCACGTATCTTCTGTTCATCCACCAATGCCGTTGATAGACAGAGCGGCACAGTTCGCTCCGTTCTCAGCATTGACTGGATACGAAGAGATTGTGAAGGAAGAATCAAGACTTACAGAACAGAGAGTAGAACTGGATGAGGAGGAACTGGAACGGTTAGATCAAAGTTTACAATATCTTAAGAAACGATTACAGGACGATAGGGAAACAAATCCGGATGTGAAGATTACGTATTTCTGTGCAGACCAGAAGAAGGAAGGTGGTCAATATCGAACTGTTCAGGGGAAGGTGAGAAGAATCAGACAATATGAAAAAAGCGGTCGAGTTGGAAGATAGGACCGCAATTCCAATCAAAGATATCGTGCAGATTTCACGACTATAGAGGAAGAGAGAAAGCAGAAGACGAAGAACGGCGTAGGAAGATCTTCCCTCGTATAAGTCTCTTCGGCAGCAGAAAGTTCTTTCATAAATAATATGCTCCAATCTGGTATGTTCATGTGAGTTTTATTATACAACAGATTCTGATTTCATGCATAGAATAGTTAAGAGAAAGTATCGGCAATCATGGAATAATGCCTATGAGATTCTGTGAATTAAAAGAAAAAGAGGTAGTGAACATCTGTAATGGAAAATGTCTTGGAGGTGTAGTAGATCTGCAGATAAATGAATGCTCCGGTGCGATAGAAGCATTGATTGTTCCTGGGCCGGGAAAGTTCTGTGGATTCTTTGGAACGGATAGCGAATATGTGATACCATTTGCATGTATAAAGAAGATTGGACCGGATATTATTCTTGTGGAAATTAAAGAAGAAAAGTTTTTGCAAAAATATTAGACATTGTGTATAATGAAGGCAATAAGATACGTGGAAAGGCGGAGTGGATTATATGAAGTGTCCATATTGTGGCAATCCAGATACAAGAGTGATTGATTCCAGACCAGCAGAGGATAATAGTTCTATCAGAAGAAGACGTTCTTGCGATGAATGTGGTAAGCGTTTTACAACTTATGAAAAGGTAGAAACGATCCCACTGATTGTAATTAAGAAAGATAATAACCGTGAACAGTATGAAAGAGCGAAGATAGAGAATGGAGTTCTGAATGCATGCTACAAGCGTCCGGTTCCGGCTGAAGAGATTCAAAAGACAATTGATGCGATTGAACTGTCAATTTTTAATCGTGAAGAGAAAGAAATCCCAAGCAGTGAGATTGGTGAAATTGTTATGGAGAATTTGAAGGCATTGGATCCGGTTGCATATGTCAGATTTGCATCTGTCTACAGAGAGTTCAAAGATGCGAATACATTCATGGATGAATTGAAGAAATTTCTAAAATAATGAAAAATCGGTTATACTCTGTTCGTGAGTATAACCGATTTCAATCTTTCGGAGAATGTTAGTATATTACACGGGAGGCGAGAATGAGAACTTATAAATTAACAATTGCTTATGACGGAACTGCATATCAGGGATGGCAGAGACAGGCAAATACAGAGAACACTTTGCAGGGAACTCTGGAGCAAACAATTTCGTCAGTGGCAGGATATCCGGTGGAGATTGATGGTTCAGGACGAACAGATGCAGGTGTTCATGCGAATGGGCAGACTGCAACAGTAGTTCTTTCTGGTCGGGTGGAGGATGGAGTTTTTTACAGAAAAGATAAATTCAAGATTACCTGAAGATATTCGGATTTTAGATGCAGAGCTTGTGAGGAATGGATTTCATGCGAGAAAAAGTGCAGTTGGAAAAAGATACATTTATCAGCTGGATTTGGCGGAGAAACCAGATGTATTCACAAGACGATATACATATCATTTTCCGCAGAGATTGGATTTAGATGCGATGAGAAAGGCAGCACAATTGTTGATTGGCACGTATGAGTTTGCCGGATATACGGATAAAAAGGATGAAAAGTCCACAAAAGAACAATTTATGCTATAATGATTTGCGGACAAGGAAGCAAAGTCAGTATTCAATATGAAGGAACAGGATTTCTTTACCATATGGTAAGGATTTTGACAGGAACTTTGCTGGAAGTTGGAACCGGAGCACGAAGCATAGAGAGTGTGAAGGAACCTTTGAAATCAAAAGATAGAAGTCAGGCTGGATTTTTAGCACCTGCAAGAGGGTTATTCCTTGATGAGGTGTATTATTGATTCGGTTATGGAAAGTTGCTGATTATTCACAGAAGAGTTGGCGAATGGACGGTGAACAGCAACACTCTTGAAAGGGAGGATGCAGCGTATTGAAATTAATATCATGGAATGTAAATGGTATTCGTGCCTGTGTACAGAAAGGATTTCTTGATTTCTTTCATGAGGCAGATGCGGATATCTTCTGTATTCAAGAGACGAAGATGCAGGAAGGACAGCTAAATCTGGAATTAGAAGGCTATTATCAGTATTGGAATTATGCTGTGAAGAAGGGATATTCCGGAACAGCTGTGTTTACAAAGAAAGAACCATTGTCGGTAAGTTATGGAATCGGTATTGAGGAGCATGACCAGGAAGGACGTGTGATTACGTGTGAATTTGAAGAGTTTTATTTCGTCACAGTATACACACCGAATTCTCAGAATGGGCTGGCAAGGTTAGATTACAGAATGAAGTGGGAGGATGACTTCCGTACTTATCTGAAGAAGTTAGAAGAGACAAAACCGGTGATTGTGACCGGAGATATGAATGTAGCGCACAAAGAGATTGATCTTAAGAATCCGAAGACCAACCGTAAGAATGCAGGTTTTACGGATGAGGAAAGACAGAAGTTTACTGAACTTCTGGATGCCGGATTTATTGATACATTCCGGTACTTTTATCCGGAGCAGACAGGAATCTATTCCTGGTGGTCTTATCGTTTCAGTGCCAGGGCGAAGAATGCAGGCTGGCGTATAGACTACTTCTGTGTCTCGGAAAGTTTAAAGGACAGACTGGACGATGCGAAGATACTTACAGATATTATGGGATCAGATCATTGCCCGGTTGAATTGGATTTGAAATAATAGAAAGAGGAGAAGAGAACAATGACAAAGATTGACATTATTTCAGGATTTCTTGGAGCAGGAAAGACAACTTTAATTAAGAAGCTTCTTTCTGACGCATACAAGGGAGAGCAGGTTGTATTGATTGAGAATGAATTTGGAGAGATCGGTATTGACGGTGGATTTTTGAAGGAAGCAGGAATTGAGATTCGTGAGATGAATTCAGGATGTATCTGTTGTTCACTGGTTGGAGATTTTGGAAAATCTCTTCATGAGGTCGTAGATACTTATCATCCGGATCGTATTCTGATCGAGCCATCAGGAGTTGGAAAGCTTTCTGATGTAATCAAGGCTGTACAGGATGTTCAGGGTGAAATCGATGCAGAGCTCAATAGCTTTACAACAGTTGTAGATGTAACAAAGTGCAAGATTTACCGTAAGAACTTTGGCGAATTTTTCAGCAATCAGATTGAATATGCAGGTGCAGTTATTTTAAGCCGTACAGATAAAGCGAAACCGGAGAAGATTCAGGAAAGTGTTGCACTGTTAAGAGAACTGAATGAAAAAGCTCCAATCATCACAACACCGATCGAGCAGCTTCCGGGCGAGAAGATTCTTGAAACAATGGAATCAAGCAAATCTCTTGAAGATGAGTTACTCGCAGAAGTAGCCAAGGAAGCACATGATCATGAACATCATCACCACCACGATCATGAAGAGTGTGATCACGAGCATCATCACCACGACCATGAAGATCACGAGCATCACCACCATGATCATGAAGAACATGAGCACGAGCATCACCACCACGACCATGAAGATCACGAGCATCACCACCACGATCATGAAGAACATGAGCATGAGCACCATCATCATGATGGAGAGTGCAGCTGCGGCTGTGGACACCATCATCACCACGATCATGAAGGTCATCATCATGCAGATGAAGTTTTCACAAGCTGGGGTAAAGAGACAATTCATACTTATACAAAGGATGAGGTCAGTGCAATTCTGAAGACTCTTGAAGAGGACGGCTCTTACGGAAATGTACTCCGTGCAAAAGGAATGGTTGCAGGTGCAGACGGTGAGTGGATTTACTTTGATATGGTTCCAGAGGAACATGAAGTAAGAACAGGAGCACCGGAATACACAGGAAGAATCTGTGTGATCGGAGCAGAGCTTAACGAAGACAAGCTTGCAGAATTATTTAAGCTGAAATAAAAAGGATAAGCAAAGCAGTACCCCATAGGGGGCTGCGTAGCATTATGTAATAACAGATGTCTTCTGCGAAAGGGAGACGGAATGGAGATAGATATGATGAAAGGAGCCAGATGTTATGGTTTATCTGATGACAGGTTTTCTTGATAGTGGAAAGACACAGTTTCTGAATTTTACATTGTCACAGGACTACTTCCAGATTGACGGTAAGACACTTCTGATTCTTTGTGAAGAGGGAGAAGAAGAGTATGATCCGAGAGAATTGCTGAAGTATGGTGTCGTTATTGAGACTGTAGAAGATAAAGAAGATCTGACAGAAGAATGGCTGGAAGAGATGAATAAGAAGCACAAGCCGGAACGTGTGGTTATCGAGTATAACGGTATGTGGCAGGTGAGTGAATTTGAGAAGATGAAGCTTCCGGCAGGATGGGCTATTGAGCAGAAGATCACAACGGTAGATGCAAGTACTTTCCAGATGTATCTGACAAACTTAAAACCACTGTTTGTAGAGATGGTAAAGGGAGCAGAGCTTGTTCTGTTCAACCGTTGCGAGGATAAGAAACCGTTGGCAGGATACCGCAGAAGTGTTAAGGTTGTAAGCCCTCAGGCAGAAGTAATCTTTGAGGATGAGAACGGTGAGGTAGACAATATCTTTGAAGACGAAGTACCATATGATCTCAAAGCACCTGTGATTGAGATTCCAAGAGAAGATTATGGTATCTGGTATATTGATATGCAGGAGCATCCGGAGCGCTATAAAGGAAAAGTTGTAGAATTTGTTGCAAAGGTTATGAAACCAAAAGCATTTCCGTCTAAGGTATTCTATCCGGGACGTATGGCGATGACTTGCTGTGCAGATGATACATCTTTCCTTGGATATGTTTGCAGAAGCGCTTATGCGCCGAAGCTGAATGCGGGAGACTGGGTAAAAATTCGTGCAAAAGTGCGTTATGCGAATCTGTCTGTATATGGCGGAGAAGGACCGGTGCTTGAGGCAGAGAATATTGAGCCTGCAGAACCAATTGAAGAGTTAGTATATTTTAATTAAGACAAGCAATAAGACAAAGTAATAAGACAAGAAATAGGAGGAGAACTTCATGGCAAAGAAATATGATGTAATCGCATTAGGAGAACTTCTGATTGATTTTACAATGAATGGACAAAGCGAACAGGGAAACAATATGTTTGAGGCTTGCCCGGGAGGTGCACCGTGTAATGTGCTGGCGCTTCTGAACAAGATGGGAAAGAAGACAGCATTTATAGGAAAAGTTGGAAAAGATCAGTTTGGAACGTTATTAAGAGATACGATTACGGAAGCCGGAATCGATGCCTCCAATCTGATGGTTGACGAAAATGTGAATACAACACTTGCGTTTGTACATACATTCCCAGATGGAGACAGAGAGTTCTCATTTTACCGTAATCCGGGAGCAGATATGATGCTTACAGCAGATGAAGTGAATCCAGAAGTAGTAAAAGATACAAAAGTCTTTCATTTCGGAACACTTTCTATGACACATGAAGGTGTGCGTGAAGCAACAAAGAAAGCGGTAGAAACAGCAAAAGCAAATGGTTGCCTTGTATCCTTTGATCCAAATCTGAGACCGCCGCTGTGGAGTTCTCTTGATCTTGCAAAAGAGCAGATGGAGTATGGATTTGGAAAATGTGATATCCTGAAGATCTCTGATAATGAAATTCAGTTTGTATCCGGTAAGGAAGACTATGATGAGGGAATCGCATATCTGCAGGAGACATACAATATTCCGCTGATTCTTCTGACTATGGGAAAAGACGGAAGCAGAGCTTATTACAAAGGCATGCGCGTAGAGAGACCAGGATTTTCAGTGAAAGCAATTGAGACAACCGGTGCAGGAGATACTTTCTGTGGAAGTTCTTTGAATTATCTGGTTGATCATGATTTTGAGAATCTGACAGAGGAACAGTTAGGAGAGATGCTGACATTTGCGAATGCGGCAGCAGCACTTGTAACAACAAAGAAGGGTGCGATCAAAGCAATGCCTGTAAAAGAAGAAGTTCTTGAACTGATTCAGAAATAATTGACAAGAAAACAGTCAATCATTATAATGTAACACAGAAACAAGGGCGTTTCCAACTTAGGTGGAGAACGCCCTTTTATCGTATCAGTTTATGATAAAGGAGGTCGAAAAATAATGCATAACTATACAAGAGATGATATTTTTTCACATAGTAGAGGAAGAAGATGTCGCTTTCATCAGATTGCAGTTTACAGATATTTTTGGAACGATGAAAATATGGCGGTAACAGTAGGACAGCTTGAAAAAGCATTGGATAACCGCTGTATGTTTGATGTTTCTTCCTTGGAAGGGGTTGCAGATGAGGAAGAATCAGATATGTATTTATATCCGGATTTGAGTACATTTGAAATCTTTCCATGGAGACCACAGCAGGGAAAAGTTGCAAGACTGATCTGTGATGTGTATAAAAAAGATGGAACACCGTATGAAGGCGATCCGCGTTATGTACTCAGAAAGGCTGTTGCTGAGGCGAAAGAGATGGGATATACGATGAATGTCGGCCCGGAATGCGAGTTCTTTCTTTTCCATACAGATGATGACGGTAGACCGACAACAGTAACTCACGAGCAGGGAGGATATTTTGATGTAGGGCCATTGGATCTTGGAGAAAATGCGAGAAGAGATATGATCTTAACATTAGAAGATATGGGGTTTGAGATTATTTCCTCACATCATGAGATTGCGCCGGCGCAACATGAAATCGACTTTCACTACGATGAGGCGATGATTACAGCAGATAATCTGATGACATTTAAGATGGTTGTCAAGACAATCGCAAAACGACACGGTCTGCACGCGACATTTATGCCAAAGCCGAAGAGTGAGACTTATGGGTCAGGAATGCACATTAATTTGTCTTTATATAAAAAGCGATGGAACAAATGCACTTTATAACGCAGAGGATGAGAATGGACTCAGCCAGGAAGGATATTATTTTATTGGTGGCTTGATGAAAATCATATGAAGGCAATCACCTGTATTACAAATCCAACGATCAATTCGTATAAACGTTTTGTGCCGGGGTATGAAGCACCTGTTTATATGGGATGGTCAGCTAAGACAAGAGGACCTTTGATTCGTGTGTCTATGGAAAAAGAAGACAATTCAAGACTGGAACTTCGTAGTCCGGATGCTACGGCGAATCCATATCTGGCGCTTGCAGTACTTCTGAAAGCCGGGGTGGACGGAATTAAGAATCAGATTATGCCTCCGAAGAATATTGATGAAAATATTCAGAAGATGACGCAGGAAAGAAGAGATGAACTTCAAGTGGAAGAACTGCCGAGAACGCTTGGGGCTGCTACAGCAGAGCTTGAGAAAGATGAACTGCTGATCAGCGTATTAGGGAAAGAGCTTGCCGAGAAGATCATAAAAGCAAATAAGAAAGAATATAAAGAATATTGTATGCAGGTGACAGACTGGGAGATTAATCATTATCTTTACAGGCTGTAGTCTGGGTATCTTGTCATTGGGCATTTAGAGACCACATATATTGGTATAGAACATTTTAGAGAGAACAGATTGACAGAAAAGAAGTTAGCGGAAGAGGTGAGCAGATATGAGCAACATTATTGTCGTTTTTCCAAAGAGGGAAAATGCAGTAAATATCCGTAATAGTTTGGTTCGTGCGGGTATTGAAGTATCTGCGGTATGTTTGACAGGAGCTAAGGTTTTGCAGTATGCTGATAACTGGAACGATGGAATTGTCGTGTGTGGTTATCGGTTTCAAGATATGCAGTATACAGATTTACGAGAATCTCTTCCGGATACGTTTGACATGCTTTTGGTGGCTTCAGCGGATAAGTGGATGGATGGACTGCCGGATGGGGTTGTAGGACTTCCACTCCCAATTAAAGTTTATGATTTGGTAAATACCGTTGAAATGATTCAGCAGACACAGAGTAGGAAGAGAAGAAAGCGCAGAGAAACGATACGAAAGAGAGACGATTCTCAGAGAAAGATAATCGATCAGGCGAAAGCGCTTCTGATAGAACGAAATAACATGTCAGAAGAGGAAGCACATCGATATTTACAGAAGAGCAGTATGGAAAGTGGGACTAATATGCTCGAAACAGCACAGATGGTGCTGACAATTATGAATGAATAAGAGGCAGCTGTTAACAGTAACGAATAAGAAGTGCTGTAAACAATAACAAATGAGAGGACTGTCAGTGATGACAGTGGAACGGAGAAGAGAATGAAATTTACAAAAATGCAGGGAATTGGAAATGATTATGTGTATGTAAACTGTTTTGAAGAGAAGGTAGAAGATCCATCAGCGTTGGCAATCCAGGTGAGTGACAGACATTTTGGAATAGGATCTGATGGACTGATCCTGATCTGTCCGTCGGAAGTGGCAGACTGTGAGATGGCCATGTATAATGCGGATGGCTCCAGAGGAGAAATGTGTGGAAATGGAGTTCGCTGTGTTGGAAAAGTATATGTATGATTTACGGCCTGACTGACAAAACAGAGATTACAGTTGAGACTTTAGCAGGAATCAAAACACTTCAGCTTTTCGTAGAAAATGGAAAAGTTGCGAAGGTTCGAGTTGATATGGGAAGCCCAATCTTGACACCGGCAGAAATTCCGGTTGTGGCTGAGGGAGATAAAGCTGTAGATGAACCGATTCTTGTGGATGGAAAAGAATATCATATGACTTGCGTGTCTATGGGAAATCCGCACGCAGTTGTTTATGTAGATGATGTTGATAATCTTCCGATTGAAGAAATCGGACCAAAATTCGAAAGCCATGAGAGATTTCCAAGACGTGTGAACACAGAGTTTGTTAAAAGTACTGGATAGACATACTGTACAGATGCGTGTTTGGGAGAGAGGATCTGCGGAGACACTTGCCTGCGGAACAGGAGCATGTGCTGTAGCTGTTTCCTGTATTCTGAATGGATTGACAGAAGATGAAGTAACTGTAAAGCTTCTTGGCGGAGATTTGGAGATTCAGTGGGATCAGGAGAAGAACACAGTTTATATGACAGGACCGGCAACCGTTGTATTTGATGGGGAGCTGAAATAAAGAAGTGTTGACTAGATTTTCGATTTTTGTATTCATAGTCAAGTATATATAGAGATGTGTTGACTAATATTTCATTTTTGGGGTTTTTAGTCAACACATCTTACTATTTTATTGACCTGTTTTTGAGAATTTTAAAACCTGGATACAACTTCTGGTTTTATGACTGACTGAATTAGAGATTTTGGAATTAATAGTCACCGAATCATATTATAATGGACTAACTCACTTTACTTGCGCCCAACAAATTGCATTCTGTGCAAGTATAGATAGATTATACAACAAAAAAAGGAGATTACAAATTGTAATCTCTTAAAACATCGGAGTGACAAGATTCGAACTTGCGACCTCTACGTCCCGAACGTAGCGCTCTACCAAACTGAGCCACACTCCGATAAAATAGGGAACTTGCCGAAGCAAATTCCCAGCTACGGAAAAGGGACTTGAACCCCTACTAACAGAGTCAGAGTCTGCTGTGCTGCCAATTACACCATTCCGCATTACTTGAGTTTTGTTTGTTGCTTGTTTCAAACAACATGGTTATTATATCAAAGCTACAGAAAAATGCAACCCCTTTTTTTGATATTTTTGCGTTAGACTTTTTAAAGAAATTGTCTTAAATGTCAGAAAATTAAGAAAATTCATTTCGCCAAACGAAAAAGGGTATCGATGGTAGCGAAAAAATGCATCAATGGCAGAAAAAACGGGCATCGACAGTTACTAAAATCTATAAGATCACTCTACAAGAAAAGCTCTGCAATAAATACAACTACGCAGCAAAGAACTGCGACCGGCAGCAGTCCTGCACCACACCATGCGGCTACAACTCCAACAACGAGAGCGAGAACTCCGGAGATTGGAGACTGTGTGGCATGAAGGATCGCCGGGAATGTCATTACTGCTAGTGTGACATAAGGTACATAGTATAGAAAGGACTGAAGAAACTGGTTCTTCAAAGGTTTTCGAATCAAGGTCATCGGCAGTACGCGGATTAATAAGAGATACCGCCCATGATAAGAATAT
>ENA-OQES01000448-OQES01000448.1-human-gut-metagenome-genome-assembly--contig:-NODE-448-length-17623-cov-2.778692_pt1 | contig 17623 bp, 11 predicted proteins | sample MGYA00242798_ERZ504641 | MGnify/ENA primary metagenome ERZ504641 (study PRJEB26092, sample SAMD00036327) | human gut metagenome | host: Homo sapiens | study: EMG produced TPA metagenomics assembly of... | reverse complement strand
CAGTTTTTCATCTCCAGTGAAGCTGCGACATATGGTGATACGATGCAGGGCTTATATTAAGGACTCTGGATTTCGCCAGTATTGTATTGACGGAATGTCACCAAATAATGCATTGGGAGTGGCAGATCGATACGTATATGTAAGCCCGTATGCGTCACTGAGCGAAGCAGAGGCTGGGCAGATCAATTTTTTTGCATTGCTATCATTAGAGGTGAGTCAAGGCGGTAGCCAGGATCTTAATAAAGCGTTAAACCAGCTTCAGAAGGCAGCGGTATCATTAGGGTTGTTGCCAATGACATCACCAGTAACAAAGGATGATTTAAAGCTGTATTTACACAGTGCTGCCACCAGGGCAAAATATCCGTGGGTAAAGGTCTGGAGTGATAATGCAGACAAATTGTTGGAAACAGCCGGGTTACTAAGCAGCAGTTCCTCTGGCTCCACAATGGGTGGACTGGTTCCGGCAACTCTGGCAGGCCATACCACTCCGGAAACAGCGATAGCGGCAGACGGTACCCTGAGTATTAAGTTTGCGCAGGACGGCTCAGATGCCGGGTTTATCCAGTCGGTACCGCTGAAATTCTCTGCGACGGGGGAGGCTGGCTCTTATGTATCTGAAATTCCAAATGGCTGGACGTATGTAAAAACGGATACGGAGATCACCTTTACCAATCCTGGAAACAGCCCGACTCCGTTATATGTGCAGTTTGATCCAATGGGAACAAGGTATGAAACGGCAATGGGAACGTTTTCCACGGCCAGAGATTTATACGAACAGTGCCTGCAGTTGTGGGTGCTGCAGCAGTGTGCCGGTCAGCATAAGAAATTCCCGCGAGTTGGAGTCGTGCCGGCCCAGCAGCATCAGAGACTGGCATATGTTGAAATGGCTCTTCCCAGTAGTGTATATTATGCGTTCGTGGGAGCATCGGGAGTTTTTGGTACGGGAATGTTCTGGGGCCAGCAAGGTTTTGGCGGGAATGGTGGAAATACGCCATCGTATCCGTCAGGAACATCCAGCAGTGGCAGCCTTGAATTTAACTGCTATCGGCATGAGGAGGACTGGACAGCCACTTATAATACACAGCTGACCAAGTACGATCATGAAACGGGGGGAAACTCTGGAAGGGTCGAGTTTCCGGCTTTATGAGCGTTTTGATGATAAGGACCAGGTCAATCTGGAACGTGACGGTGCAGTAGAACTGTATGGTGGAACAGATCATGAAACTTATCTGTCAAAATACTTGGATAATCCAGTTGTATGGGATGATTACCGGTTTGTGGTAACCATTACTACGGATGAAGAGGGTTATGCATCCAATACCGTAGAGCATAAATACCATTACGATAAAACATTCTGCGATGGGCATCCTGCGCCAGCTTTTGTCGAAGTGCCGGAAGAGGAAGAAGACGAGGAAGGAGAGGTTACAAATCAGGACGAAATTGACGAAGCAAAGGAAGAAAACCGAAGACTTGCAAGTGGCTGGTTGGAATGCTTTGATGCATGCGACGAAACTGCATCAGCCGGAACCTATGAGGGAGTCCATTTTCATTGGCTGATGTCGGAAGTCAGCCAGGGAGAAATCTCTTCCATTGCATCAAGCGGTGGTGAGGAGGGAAGCACTCCGAATGCAGGAGCGACCAGTTCGGCATCTGGGGAAGATTCCTATGTGAATTCTGGCTGTAAGCAGGATGCAGAGGCGACATACAATAAATTTATTGCTTTAAAATACAGCTATACGTATCAGGAGGATACCGCGCGCAATGGGTATATTCTCCATGACCTGCACAATGATGATCTTCCGATCGAAGTGATCACAACAGATTCTTCGGAAAATGGTGCAAATTCATTTTTTGCGAATGAATACAGCAATCAGATCCAGATCACCGAAGATGCCGTTCCAGAGGCAGATTCTTCCATGAGTAGTGCGGAGCGGGGCATGGTTCATAGTATCACGGAGTCTGAGTATGCGGAACTGATGGGAGAAGATCTGGATGCTCCGGCACTGGAGGAAGAGAAGAAAGAAGGAATTCTTTCAAAAGCTATTTCATTTTTCACAAAATCTTTAAGATCGAAAAAGAAGTGGAGCTTGAAGAAACAAAGGCACCGGAGCAGCAGGGCGGATTTACAGCGGATACGGTAATATCGGATGATGAGGAGTTTTCAGGATCATGAGACGGTGGACGGAGAGGATAAAACAACAGATTCCGACTACAGTGATAATAAAGATTCATCGAATTCCGACAGTGAAAATTTTCGGATACCACGGAAAAATTCCGATGAAAATGAGGATGATCAGGAGGATAAGGCTGAAATAGAGAACCCTGACAGTGGAATGTCAGATACGGACTCAAAAAGATGAGCCCGAGCAAAAATGGTTCTGAAACAGGTTCCGAGGACGTAATAGAAGATGAGTCAGATAACGGAGATATTTCTGATGATCAGCAGAGGGAAGATACGGATAATGGAAGTTATGAAGAGCCGGACAGCGCGAGTGGGAATTTAGCTGCAAAAATCGAAGATTCAGAAGAAAAAGTATCTTCCAGCTGGATTGAGAAAGGCATTGAAAAAATCTTTGGCATTATGACTGTTTATGCGGAGACTATAGAGAGCTCTGCAGGCAGTGATATAGCAAAAAAGAGTCTGTTCCGGTCAGGGAAACAAAGGAGGAGCATTCTGAAGATAGTTTCTAATGAGGAGGGACCAAGGCCATCTAAGGAAGAGATGCCAATTCTGAATGTTGTAAAAGAAAATAGTGATCATAAGAATGAGGAAAATATGAAAAGGAAGAATTGGCGGACATTGATTCTGAAGAATTTCTTGACGAAGAAATTGAAGATGACGAGGAATTTATTGAGGATGAAGAACAGATCAGTGAGTTAGAGGCTCTGGGCGGTAAGCGGGTAAATCTTGCATCAGATTCCAACGCGACCTATGTGGCATATGTTGAATTTACAAAGCAGAGGAATGAGGATGATCTGGATGCGTCTGGAAATGATGATCCATCCATTTCACTGTATACACAGCTTTCCGGCTCTGGCAGAGAACTGTTTGATAGTGCCTACAGTACGGCCAAAGGATCACCGAGCGTAGGCGAACTCATCACACCAGGACCGACGGACAATTTCAGCCATTGCAACGATGAAGATGGTTGCGGAAATATGTGGCGTATCTATGACCACCGGACGGAGGGCGAAATCCATATCAATAAGAGGGATCTGGATTTGGGAAATGGGGCAAATGACGCATATGATTCCTATGGAGATTCTCAGGGAGACGCCACATTAGAAGGTGCTGTGTATGGCCTGATTTGCAGCGATGGACATCATTCATCCGGATGGAAAAACGGGAACCGTTTATATGGCAAATGACCTGGTAGCAGTCACGACCACGGATAAAAACGGCGATGCTTCGTTTATGGCTTTTACGGAAGCACCAGGAATGATCTATGACTATGAAGAGGGTAAGATCGCAGACCGCGGCCAGGGCTGGAATGCAGCATCTCCGCAAAATCTCTATGATCATGCGGAAACATACGATGAGTATACGGCAGACGCAGATGTGGTAAGAACCTATCCAGACTATAAGCTGGCAAATGGAAACTGCTGGATTGGAAGGCCGCTTATTCTGGGGGATTATTATGTAAAGGAATTGACCCGCTCTGAGGGATACGAATTATCGATCGGAAACAGAATGCAGCAGCAAACCAATCTGGGACAGGACGTAAATGCAGGAGTTCCAGGGGATTTCGACCGGTTATGCTGGCATTGCGGGGATCCTTACCGCGGAGGAGCAGATTAGTGATGAACCGACCGGAGAGGTAGATGATCCAGATTACAATCAGCTGTTCTTTACGGCTGAAAGTGAAAAAACAGGGATTCTGGATTTCATCTTGTATTTCGAAATCTGCCGGAGGGAGCAAAACTTTACCGGAAGGACAGTATTTCTACGACGAAAGAGGTAGAGGCCGGTACCGGTATTTATGATGAAGTGCCGGTTAAAAATATCTTTGGACAGCCAGAGTATGTCGTTACGGAAAATGATCATCAATATCCGAAATACAATCCGGACGGATCCATGAAAACCAAAACGACCAACGTGAATTTTACTGCGAAAAATGTAATCCGTGTGCCCCGAAAAGGTTTGGATTCTGCGAAGGTTACGGATGTGATCCTGGCATCTGTGCCAGGAATGTCCGATGATGATCTTCTTTTAAGACTCGCATCTGTACCAGATGTGGATGAAGACTTGGCGCTGCTTAAAATAAAGGTGGAGCAGGCGCTGCGCGCAAATGGAAAAAAGCTCACCAAACTATACAAGGGGAGGAGTTACGGCTTATTCAAGTATGGATGAGCTGGTATTTGACCGCGGTGTATGGGATGGCGAGACAGATACCTATGGAATATCCGGCGTCAGCGCTGGAAGCGCAGCCGATAAAACGGTATGTGGTTCTCCTCTTGTAACATTGACGATCAATAAGGAAGGAGCAGACGGAGCGGCAGTTACATTATCTTCACTGATAGTTTCTATCCTAGATTATTACAATACTCATGATTATTACAATTACGGAGGAGTGGACTATATCAAAGAAAATTGCGGACAGCTGGACGGTAGGTTTATATGCAAACCGGACCAATTATCCGATGCTGTTTTATGTTCCGGCGGACAGTTCTTCAGGGAATGTGATATTTTACCGGGTAGCAAGTATGCCTGCAGAGCACAGCCTGCGGCCAAGGGCCATTTATGTTGCATACAGTGAGGATGCACTTTATGATCCCCGCGGTGAAATGAAAAATTTCTCCGAGAATGAGGACGGTACTGTTAATGCTATCCTTTCCCCGGCCGTACAGGCAGATCAGAATGGGGATATTGTGAATGGTGTCGTAATAGAAACAGAATTTTACCAGACGGGAGAAACTCCGCTTGATCAAAATGGCAATAAAATTCCGAAAGTAACCTATGTGGAGAGAACAGAAAAGATTTCCGTAGAGGTAAATGAATGCAAATGGACGGAGATCTCTTTCACAAAAGAAGATAATATCTGGATCGCCCACCAAAATGGTAGCTATACGGATGGCTATGGAACTGAACATAATGACGAGGCAGCAGTACGCTATGAGTATACACTGAAACTTCCGGTCCGGTTTGTTTCATTGACTGAGCAGGATTGTGCAGATTTCGGGGTATCAGGAGAACTTGCAGGCACCCAGGTCGGCAGTGCTTCCTATTATCTGGCTAAAGGGGCAAGTGTCAAGGCGTACCTGGATTATCACAGCCTTTTAGTAGGCCAGGAAAATTCCTATGTGCAATCGGTGGCGCTTGATTACCCAGGGCAGGATTATGTTTTCCAGGATGGTACAGAACAGCCTGGAACCAATACCAGAAAGCTGCCTATCGGCGTAGAAGAGAGGATCATCAGCCAGCAGATTAAGGTTATAAAAACGATCGATGAGAAGAGTTACCGTAATACAAACTCCTACAGTGAGATTCATGAGGACTGGTGGAGTCGCTTATTTGGTAATCATGCAGGAAATGGAGCATCAGACCATTCGGCTGGAAAAAAGCTTGATAATTTCCGTTTCAAAACCTACTTTGAAGTCAAATCTGGAAGCATTGTACCGGAATGAAAATGGAGAAATTGTATGGCAGGACCGTATGGGAACTGACCGGACGGATGCTGAGCAGTTTGCCGCAAATAAAGCATTTCCAATGCTGGTCAATAAGATCTATACAAAGGTTCCGCATCAGACGGATCCGTTGTTTGAAAAATTCTAATGATGCAGCGATTGCCAATACGGCTCTTTATGATTACCATAATGGCCTGATCAGTGATGAGGCAAACACGGGTTATACAAGAGTGCTGGAAATGGCAGATTATCTGGTTGAGGACGGAGACAGCACAAGAACGGTCAAAAATTACAATTATGAAAAGTTTTTTGATGGAATCAGCGTTTCCAATGGAGATAAATGGGATGAAAATCATCCGACCTACACAAGTTATAAGCCGATTGGAAATCTCATGAACCGTACCGAAGAGCAGCTGGATAATGCCAGGGTATCTGACCGGGTGCGTCAGTTTGCAATCAGCTGGTACCTGGATGATGAGGTAAAAAAATCTGGTACAGGAGGTAGACGCAGGTACTGGAGAGAAGGAGGCCAGCGCCGGTGCGACAGCATACAGTGAAGAAACCTATGATCTGGCACTTCGTCAGGCCATTATAAAGGCGGAAAACTATTTGAAACCGTTCTTTGCGCATGATCTTGATGAGCTTTATGCAATTCACTGGGATAGCGAGGCAAACGGAGGCAGCGATCATGATACAACAACACTGGCTGCCAATACGATTTATGGAGATGCAGATCTTTCAAAGGACAATGGTTATGCCTACGGTTTGTCGAAATATTTACCTTACGGAACCTATGTGGTGGCAGAGCAGCAGCCCTATGTTGATGAACTGAATGATTTTAAAAACCGACACTATCAGATCGATCAGCCAAGGGAAGTAACATTGCCGAGTGTGTATGCATCTTATGATGCGTCACAGGAAACTCCGGAAACGCTCAATTCTTTCTATAATTATGACTGTTCTGATTCCATGCAGCAGCTGGAACAGAAATATCAGATCCGGTTTGGTGAGGAGGCCCATAAAATCCAGGCCCATAATCACCATGGGGATTTTGAAGTTTATAAGTATGGACTTGATCTGAATGAGATCACAAATGGGGTTCGGGCAGAAGCAGGTAACTATTTTGCATTGACGCAAAGCCCATGGCGGCCACTGAAAAATTATTATAATCCGGAGAATGATCGTTCTGCTGCCGAAGTTACCTATTATCTGACGGAGGGGCAGAGCGGTAGAAAAGGAATTTCGGAAAATTACCGGTATAGTTCCCTGTCTGAAGATGCGGGACTTTCCGATGATGTTCCATATCCGGGTGCGGATATTACTGCAGATAACCGGTTAGGAATCCAGTACCGGGATCATGTTGCAACAATGACGGGAATGCAGACAGCTTATGAGGGGAAATATGCTGCCATGCTGGTTCCATACAGCGTGATTGCATCAACGGATGAGCAGGCGGAGGTGACAGATGAAGAGCCGGGCCAGGGAGGAAGTGCATCATACCGGGGATTTGCTTACGATAAGTTTGTGAACCGCTTCTTTACGGCAAAGCTTAGAATAGAGAAGATTGACTCGGAAACCCATGAGAATATCCTTCACGACGGTGCACTTTTCAATCTGTATGCGGCATCCCGTGATGACATTGAGAGTGGTCAGGGAACAGTAAAATTTACGACAGAACCCACGCAGTTTACCGGAACAAAAGAATTCTTAACGGCAATGGGGGCTACCGACATCCGGCCGATTGCAAAAAGGCCGACTTGCAAGGTGGATTGATCGTATTACCGGAAAAGAGAATGGCATCGGTGATCTGTATAGCGGCACCGTGCCGGAGGGTACACCGATCTGCAGTGAGGATGAGCAGATTGTCCTGGGAGATGAATACGGGAATAAGACCGTGGCCTTTAAAACCTATTCAACAACCAGGGACGGCCTGATGCGGGATGAGATGACAGACCAGGGAGCGTCCTATCAGGACCAGAATGTCGGTTATCTGGAACTGCCACAGCCTTTGGGCGCGGGGGTTTATGTTCTGGCGGAAGTAGATCCGCCGGCCGGATATGCGCGGAGTAAGCCAATCGCGATCGAGGTTTACAGCGACAAGATCACTTATTATAAGGAAGGAGCAAAGGATAATCGGGTCCTGGCAGTCGTTTATGAGGATGATGCGGACCACCAGACAACCAATGCAAACAAACCGGAAGACAAAGTAAACGTGGCGCAGGTCTATGTGGAGAATACTCCGATCCGGTTGGAGGTTGAAAAGGTAAAAGAATCCTCTGCAGAGAAAGCCAATACAACGGCGGATAAGACGGTCAGCTACAAGATTTCCGGTCGTGTGGATGGAAAATACAGCGAGATCGGAAAAAATCCGGACCTGGTTTATGCGTATCGGGATGGAAAATATTTGGGATATGCATGGCAGAAAGGAACCCTGGAGTATTTAGAGGAACGCAAGGCAGCAGGAGAAAAGGTGGAAATCGTTTATTCCAACGGAACATTTGCGGGCTATGGGTATGTTACCAGGACTCTTGAAACTGCAGATGATGAAAATGGCTATGTAGCAGGGGCATTGATGACATTGTTTGATGCAATCCCTGTGGAGCGTTCTGGATTTGAGGGAGATGAGGCTTATAACGGACTGAAGATTGAAAGAAATCTCACGAACAATATCACCAGAATGTATATCGAGCAGGGATATGCCGGAGAGAAAGTAGAGTTTGTCCGTGAAAAGGACGAGGCGGGTAAAGAACTGGAAGTGACTTTTTCGGCCGGTATTGATAAAGACGGAAACACCATTTCGGCAACCGGCGGAGTATGGTCTGCGGTTACGTTACAGCGGCCAGATACAGATATCTTATATTATGATCTGGATGGCCTGGATCCATATCAGGAGCGGTATATTGACGGCCAGTTCATTACCTATGTGTATGATAAAACGCATAAGCAGACGCCTGTGGAAGATGCAGAACGGGACCGCAGAAACTTTGAAAAGACTGATATAGAGCATTCGATGTATGTTTTTAAGGATGGAGCCCCATATTTAGAGATTACAGAAGGCGATTTTACAAAGGTAAAATACCGAAAGAATGATAAGCAGCTTGAAGTGGAGGCAGGCACCAAAATTTATCATTTGGATAAAGACGGGTACCGCGATGCTTTGGTTGATCCGGCAACAGGAATGGCATATATCGAAGAAGGCTGTTCAGACGGAACGGTAAGAACTCTGGTATGGCCAGTTAATGTAAGAAAAGATGAATTCGGAAATGTGATTGCCCGTGATAAGATCACGACTTCCCGTATTGCTACGGTGGCAGAAAATAAGGACGGATATGCAGAGGATGAAACGCTGGATGTGGTAAATAATTCCACCGCGGAGATACCGGATGCGGATAAACCGTCGTATACCCATGCGGAGTCTGGCCATATTACCGGAACCTGGAAAGGAAATGGTGAGCAATCACACGAGGAGAGCAGCGTTGAGCAGAACCGTTTTAATCAGGATATGAATGGTTCTGTCCTGGTAGATGACAATGATGGTGATTTTCTAAATGAACTCAATCCGGTCTATGATGACCATGGTTTGGTTTTGTATTACCAGAGAAGTTCAGAAACCTACAAAAAGGGAGAGGATCTTTATGACCGGAATGGAGATTTTGTACGACACCAGGATTCAGATAATCTGGAAGAATACAATCTGAACGCATATCGTATCAATGAACACGATGAACTGTATGATGCTTCTCAGGAGAAGAAAACACCGGAGCGGAAAAATCTGTATCACCGGCTGGGTGAGGGATATATCCTTGAAAACACCTGGTTAAGCTCTGACAAGACTCCGAATGATCCATTCGATACATTTCAAACAGACGGACAGGCAGATGTTTTTAAAACGCCTTCCGAGCGGAACCTATATTTTGGAGGAGTTAAAGGCACCGGAGGGCTATGTAAAGGGACTGCCTAGTGGCATTTCTGTAGCGGAGACGGGAGAGCTTCAGCATGTTCAGATGGTTGATCGGACCACAAAGATTGAAATTAGTAAGATCCATGCGCCGCAGGATACCAAAATGCCGGTTCTGGATATGGACCATGAACATCCGGAAACGGGAGAGAAACCGTATGAGCGCGAGGTGGTGACTGGTGATATTGCTTCCTATACATACAGTTCTGTTTCTGGAGCAAAACTGGCGCTGTATCCGGCCAGACGGGTATATAGTGCGGATACGGAGAAATATCCGAAGGGATATTATCTGGTAAAAACGCAGAATACTCCGCTGGTTTGGGAAGATACAAACAGTACCGCTTCCAACCCGGTATGGAATACCGCGGAATGGATCAGTGGAAATGAACCGGCCTATTTCGAGCGGATCCCGGCGGGAGATTATCTGTTGGAAGAGATTGAAACGCCGGAAGGATTTGTAACAGCAGATCCGGTGGAAATTACAGTTGGAGATCAGTCAGAAGTTGAAACCGTCTGCATGAAAAACTGATACCACAAAGGTTGAGATTAAAAAATTTCTTTACAGATGAGCACGGAGAGAAAGTCCAGCTGTCTGGGGCGGAATTTAGCCTTCATCAGGCAGTGGTCAATGCAGAAGGGGAAATTATTTACGATGCGGATGGCACGCCGGTATATGATGCCCGTGTTCTGGCATCATTTAAGAGCGGCACTGTTGAGGATTATCAGAATTTCCGCGATGCATTTGAAAAATGCGTATGCGTCCTATGGTGTGGATCTTTCACTATTTGGCTGGAAGGAGAATGGGCAGGAAAAATTCTGCAACCGTCACAGCTAAGACGGTAATGGATGCGACAAGCGCCGGAGGAAGTCACGACCGATTTGCAACGAAAGCACTCCTTACCATGATTACAAGCGACGGGGAGACTATACGCGTAGCAGTATCTGGCAACCTGCCGGAAACCGTCTTTGATTACCAGTTTGATTATCAGAAATTGGAGCATATAAATGCTTACGCGGATACTTACCTTACGGACAGAGGCACCAGAAGGATCAATGGCCTGCCAGCAGGGGAAAAGTATGTCCTTGTAGAAACCAAGGCACCCGATGGATTTTTAAAAGCAGATGCCCAGGTGATTGTAGTGGAGAACCGGAAGGAGATCCAGCAGTATCACATCGAGGATCTGGAGGGACAGATCTGGCTTTCTAAATCTGCTGTTGGTGTGACCGGGGAGATGGCTGGGGCTACCATGGCCCTGTATAGAGCAGATCAGTCAGGAAATTTGAACCAGTCCGATGAGTATCTGGTCAGCCAGTGGGTAACCGGAGCAGATGGCATTTATACAGTGACAGATAAAGTAAATGGCAGGATCCCGGAAGGATATCAGGTGGGAGATTTAAGGATTCACATCGAGACGGGCCTGGCAGAAGGCATCTATTATTTAGTGGAATTGTCAGCACCGGATTATTATACCTTAGCAGAGCCGGTACGATTTGAGTATCATCTGGATGATTCGGTACAGACGATCCGGGCAGTCAATGAAGCGGTGAAAGGTGCGCTTTCTATCACCAAGACTGGAGAAGACGGCCAGGGACTTGCCGGAGCGACATTTGAGATCAAAGCCTATAAAGGGGATGATCTGGATGAGCCGATCACCACAAACATGATCTATGGAACAGAGCCAGTCATCACTGTGCAGGACCTTTCTGTTGGTGAGATACAGCCGGATGGAAGCATCATTCCCTATATCTACACGTTACAGGAGATCGCAGCGCCGGAGGGTTATAGTGTAAATCCGGAAATCATCACCTGGCAGTTTGAGCCGAAACAGAGTGACGGTCAGAGCTTTGCCCATGAGACGGTAGTAATTCATCAGGAGAGCGTAAAGGATCAGAAAACCAGGCTGTATTTTAGTAAGCAGGACTTCGATGTTTTAGGGGATGACAATACAGAAGGTGCTTTTTATAGATGGGGCAATTCTTTCCATTTATGAAGTGACAGGAAAAGATGAACACGATCAGCCTGTATATGATAAAGATGCACCGTTTACGACCTGGACCACCAGAAAATTGGAGAAGAGGCATAAGGTTATCGGACTTATCGCAGGGCATACCTATATCCTGGTGGAAGATACTGCGCCGAAGGGGTGGAATCTGATGAAGCCGGTACTGTTTACGGTATCCAGTGATGGAAGGAGTATCCAGGGCCTTTCTAACCAGATGGAGAGTATTGAAATCCAGCGGGTATCAAAGAATGATTATGAATTGGATACGATCAATCGTGATACCACAAGCATTGAGCAGGTAAAACTGAAGGGCCGTTATGTGACCCAGATATATTATGAGCTGACGGACGCAAACAAAGATCTGATAGAAAGCTGGATCGGTGCTGGCGAGGAACATGTGATAAGAAAACCGTTCGCTTCTGTGTCAGAAGGATCGGCCTATACCATCACGGAGTACTGCAGGTATTCCGATGGAACGGTTCTTGTGACGGATCGGTTCACCAAAACATTCTGGTTTGATGAAAATGGAGAGATTAAAATTCCAACCAGAGAAATTGACCATGTAAATGAGACCTTATCTTATGCGGACGGAACCAAGATTACCGCGTTTATTCCAGATGCGGATAATCAGGAAAAGCAGGTGAAAAATCCTCTGCAGAAAGATGATCTGGTAATAACCAGACTGTCTGCGGATGGTGCCAGTGCATTAGCGCCGGATCAGGCAATTTTTGAAAGAATTCGAATGATCAATACGGATCACAAAACGGCAGATATGGTATTAACCGTGACTGTCGATGCAGATACAAGCATTATTGATCCGGGAACAGGAACTTTCGACGGAGAAAAACTGGTATTCCATTTTGAGAGCGTGGCGCCGGGTGAAGCTGCATACGCTGCTTTTACAACACAGGTAAGTGGTGAGGCATCTACGATTGAGGCGAAAGCAGAATATAACGGAATTGTAAGGGAAACCCAGAAGACAGTGCCGGTATTAACCTATGGAAAAGTAGTATTGTTCAACGAACTTACGGGATCTGGAAAGGAGCGGTATAAAGATCAGAAACATCATTTAGGGTAAAACTTTATGACGCATCGACAGGAAGGGAACTTCCAGGGACCTATTCATACAGCGGCAGCAGGACCGGCATGATAAAGAGTGGCGATACCATCAGCCTCTCTGGTAATGAATATGTCAAGATCGATCCTGGTTACTATAAAAATGTGACCTATGAGATTGAAAAGATCGAGAATGGCCTGCACCATACGGAGAAAATGACATCCGGAAGTGTGGATGTAACTCACGGAAACGGAGCCAGATTTACCAGAAATATTGAGGATACGGCGAAACGCACGATATTTAAGCAGGGAGAAACCTATGTGCTTACGGAAGAAACCGTATTCGCAAATGGGGACAGCCTTCCGACAAATAAGATCAGTACAATTCTGGGCCAGTCTGTGAATGTTGAAGGCATTGCAGCCGCGGACCGGAAAACCAAAGTTATGATCTCAAAGACGGAAAATTGGCGGTGGTAAAGAGCTTCCTGGCTGTGAAATGGAATTATACGATGAGGAAAATAATTTGATCCACAGATGGACCAGTTCTGATGTAGCGGAAAGCCTTGAAGAATTCCTGGAACCGGGAAAGACCTATAGACTGGTTGAAAAAAGCCCGGAACCTGGATATTCCTATGCGGAAGATATCACCTTTACCGTAAATGAGGACGGCACAGTGGACCGTGTGGTTATGGTGGATAAGCCTACTCACATCGTGTTATCTAAAAAGAAGATCACAAACAGTGAGGAACTCCCGGGAGCGCTGCTTCAGGTTGTGGATAAGGACGGAAACGTAGTAGAGGAGTGGATCTCTACGGACAAGCCTCATGAAATTGTTGCAAAACTGGTAGTGGACGAGAGTTATGTGCTGCGAGAGGTTCGGCCTGCAGACGGCTGGGCATATGCCGAAGATGTGCCGTTTAAGGTGAGTCATGACGGAACAGTTGATTATGTCAAGATGGAGGACAAGCCGACTCATGTTGTAATTTCCAAGCAGGAGATTACGGGAAGTAAAGAACTTCCGGGCTGTATGCTGCAGGTCATTGATAAGAATGGAAATGTGGTAGATGAGTGGTTTTCTACCGACCAGCCTCATGAAATTAAGGAGAAACTGATCGCAGACGAGGAATATACACTGCGGGAGGTTCGTCCGGCAGACGGTTGGGCCTATGCGGAAGATATTCCGTTTAAAGTAAGCCATGACGGAACGGTCGATCAGGTCAAAATGGAGGATAAGCCGACGCATGTGGTTGTATCCAAGAAGAAAATTACGGGAAAAGAAGAACTTCCGGGCTGTCATCTGGTGATAAAGGATAAGAATGGAAATGTGGTTGATGAATGGACCTCTTCAACGATACCACACGAAATCGTAGCAAAACTGATTGCCGGAGAAACTTATACACTTATTGAGATCCGGCCGGCAGATGGCTATTCGGTTGCGGAGAGCATTGAATTTACGGTATCCAAAGACGGCAGCGTCGATATGGTGGAAATGTTTGATGATGTAACCCATGTAGAATTTGGCAAGGTAAATCCAAATGGCACGCTTCTTAGTGGTGGCCAGATACAGATCAAAGATCTGGACGGAAATGTACTGGTTGATTTCGTGCCGGATGGTACGGTTTACCGGGTTGACGGTGTACTGAAAGCCGGAGAGACCTATGTCATACACGAAGTATCAGCTCCTGGTGGATACCGGGTATCTGAGGATCAGGAGTTTATTATGCCATTGGGTCAGGAAACAAAAGAAATCCGATTTGTGAAATTTTTGCGATCAATGGCGGTGGTGGCGGAGGTGGCACCACTCCCGGGGAAACGCCAGTTGTCCATTCGCAAGTACGATCCAGTAAACCAGATCGGCGTGGCCGGAGCAAAGCTTACTGTTTACAGTGCGGACGGAAGCCTGTATTTAAAAGGTATTACGGATGAGAGCGGATATCTGACATTTGCTATGCCGGCGGATGGAACCTATACATATCAGGAAACAGAGGCACCGGCTGGATATTACCTGAACCCGGCTGTACAGTACCTTTATATTAAGGATGGTAAAGTAACAAATCCAGAAAACCGGACCTTGTATGATTATCCAAATGTGGAGGTGATACTTGAAAAGAAAGATTCAGAAGACGGCACAGCAGTTCCGGATACACTGCTTCAGGTGACTGATCCGGCCGGCCAGGTGGTATTTCATGGCAGAACGGATGAAGCAGGAGCGTGCAAGGTTCCGGCCGGTAAGGCAGGAACTTACCGTATCGTGGAGATCGAACCGGCAAACGGATATGAGCGGTCCGAAGCACCATGGCAGTTCCTTGTTTCATATGACGGAACCATTGCTGGGGAAACAACGCTATATAATGAAAAGATTGATAAAAGGGTTGGTATCGGGCGGATCTATGCACATTATGAAAGTACGAATGGAAGCAGTGGATCCTATGGATTGGGTGTTCCAGACTGGCTGAAGCAACCGAAGGCAGGAGATACTACAGATTCATTCAAATGGTATGTACTGGCAACCATCTTTGCGATGGGCGCAGGGGGACTGGTGCTTATCGGACGAAGGAAAGGAAAGAAAAAAGATGATGAGGCGTAGATATTTTAGCGCCCTGATGTTTACGGCGGTACTGGTATTTGCCAGTCCCGCCGGGAAAACCATGGCGAGTCAGGTATCAGAAAACCAAACGCAGAGTATTGCAGAGAATGTGAATGTAGCGGTGCCTTCTGAGGCAGAAAAGCAGGTTAGCGGCGCAGATGATGCGATTACCACCGTGGAAGAAGTATTTGGAGAGCGGCCATATTACGGTTCAGGAGAGACGGATGGAAGTTATGTATATTATTCACAGGTCTTTCCAAAGGATGCGGATCAGGACCAATATCTGCCTGAGGAAGAGCATGTGGAAGGTGATGATACATACCGGTTAGTGGATTATGAGGTGAAGGAACAGTCTCTTTCAGGAAGGAAGAAGCATATCCGGGATACGTTACTACTGAAAGATTATGAGGGGATCGATGAGATTCCGGAAACCTATAAGGTAGAAATTGCAGATAATCCGTTTCAAACCGTAACGGAATATACGTTGCCGATCAAAGAGGCAGAGCGGGTAAATGAACGCTGGGAAGATTCCTTTACGTTTGATATTGTCGTAGAACATGCAGACTCAGGACTATTTCAGATTGGAAATGAGGTGATATCACTTAATCAGACTGTGGATCCGTTTGCTGGTAATGAAGGGCTTTTATTAGAGCTGATCGGGGTGCCGAATGACGCATACCAGATTGATCACACGGCCTGGGCCGGTGACATGTATGAGCAGAATGGGATCCTGTATCGGAATGCAGTCGCTTATGGGAAAAAGCTGGTTTATGATCTGGAAATTTCGTATGAAGATGTGATCACCCTGCCGGAAGAAGAGGGGTATCAGATCCGGGCGCGGTATGAACTGCTGCCGAAGGATGCTTCTGTTATGTCGGAAAGCACATCAAAATCATCGGGATCCAATCACTGGGATTGGCTTAAAAACCTATGGGAAGAGATGATAAAGTTTCTGAAAAACGATAGCAGAAACTGTAAAAAAATGCATCCGTACATTACGGCGGTTGTATTTTTCCTATTGTTTATCGCAATCATATTATACCTTGCTGTCAGACGCAGAACAAAAGATGCCGAAGAGCCGGAGCATGTTTCAAGGCGGTGGCATCGCGGTCCGAAACGCGGCAGAAGAAGGTAGATCTAGCTGCGTGTGGTGTCACAGCCATACGCAGTTTTTAAAAAGAAGAATTTAAGGAGGGTTGTGTTGAAGCAGAAAATCGGTTTTTAGTATTGAAATCAGGTGGAAACGAAGAAGCGCGCTATTTATATCCAACAGTATTATATCATTTAGCGCTTCGCTCCAGGATCAAAAGAGAATTAGAAACAGGAAAAGTGCTGCGATGCTGCTGCAGAGAGGATGAGACGGAAGTGACAGTCAATGAAAATTTGGAACTTCAATTTTTACGCGGCAGACATGCAGCAGCATGCGTAGAATACGTTCGGCAGCTTGCTAAGTATTCAAAAGCCGCCGGTGTCATTCCGTTCATCTATGGGCGTGGATTTTCCATACCGGTTGCCTTTAAGTGCAAAAAATGGGGCCAGAAAGGAAGCAGGCATATACTCTGGAGAAGCGCTTGACCTGTGCAAGTGGAAGCGATTTGATCTAACAGCCCTAAACGCGATCATTGCCGCCAGAGCATTCGAAATGTGTGTGCAGACAGGGCAAATGACGGCGGATGCTGTGCTTTCCCAGATGGAGTATGAATATGGCTTATATCAGTATGAGGACCTAGATGGTGCGCCGATCTCGATCAATAGTTCACTTGTACTTACCCGTAGGGCAAAGATTGGAGAAACGGCATTCTTTTGTGGAAAGGTGCGTAAAATCAGCGATCAGTATGGTGCCAGGATATATTTAATCTGTGAAAATGATTATGGGAACTTTAATATTTCGCTTCCTCGCGTGAAGTGGGAGAAGCTTACTTCTGCTATGTGCCACAGCAATTGTGTGGTCTGCTGCATTACCGGGTTTGTTCGGGAGAAAGAAATTATTCCATATAAGAAGGGACATTATGACAAAAATTTACGAAGACCTCAACTGCAGGAAAGCAGGATGCAAAAGCGTGTCCTTGAATTTGCAAGCTTCACCCTCTTTTATCTGAATGAATATGGTCTGATTGGTGGAAAATGAGGAGGAACTGGCAGAGGTGAGTGAATTGATGCGGAAGGGGAAGCATGTGATCAAGCCATATTACCCGGTACCAGGATGTGACAAAATTCCAAAGTATTATGTGTTTTAAGAATGCAGCAGGAAGGAAAATAAATGCACTACATCAAAGGATGCCCATGCCTGTTTAAGGTGGCGTGGATAGCAGATCATGCACTAAAAATATCTATGTAATTCAGAAATGCGCTTCATGCGGATACACGAAGGAGCAGTGTGATTATGTGTTTGAA
>ENA-OQES01000447-OQES01000447.1-human-gut-metagenome-genome-assembly--contig:-NODE-447-length-17636-cov-6.981267_pt1 | contig 17636 bp, 21 predicted proteins | sample MGYA00242798_ERZ504641 | MGnify/ENA primary metagenome ERZ504641 (study PRJEB26092, sample SAMD00036327) | human gut metagenome | host: Homo sapiens | study: EMG produced TPA metagenomics assembly of... | reverse complement strand
TCCATGCTGAAGCCGCCCCACAAAGGCACACAGTTGCATTGAACAGCGTCACCGACAGTGCCAGAGACACCACCACCAGCACCGTCATTTTTTTTGTTTCGTCCCAGATTGGCAAAGGCCATCTGATGGAGCTTCGCTCCCCGGGTGCTGCGCTGGTTTTTTCTTGGTCTGCATCGCATCTGTATATTTGGTAGCCTCCACCGGAGAAACCCTGGCTGCCATTTTCCCGGGCTTGGAGCAGGACAAAAGCACCGTCAGCAGGGCAAACAGCACGGAGCCAACAAAGATCACAGGCGAAGTGCTGATGGTGGTGATGCCTGCATCCAACTGGGTGGAGCGCAAGACAACAGGCACCAGAACAGCGCCAATGCCATAGCCCAACAGCAGCCCCGCCGGAATGCCGATCAGACAAAGCAGAAGTGCCTGCTGGCGAATGATGCGTTTGAGCTGCCGGGGCGTTGTGCCAATGGTTTTCAGAAGCCCGTAAAACCGGATATCCCCCGCAACAGAGATCTGGAAAATGTTATAGATGATAAGATACCCGGTGAAAATCACCAGCAGCAAAAAAGCTGCTATGGCGATCACAAGTTCCGGATCGAGATGCGACTCCAGCTGGGATGAGGTATATCCCCAGTTGACGCCGATCCGGACGCTGTTGGGATCGGTATAGCTGTCCCATGTGTAGCCGAGATCGGTATCCACCTGCTCCATCTGCCCTTGAATGTTTGTACTGGAAGCCATCATGACATTCAAATCGGTGCGGAAAGGCTGTAAACCTGTTTTCACTGCCTGCGCTTCGATGTCATCTGCGTAATCACGGCTGATGTTGATGTAATGAACAGGCATTAGTTCATCATAGTCCCAATAGCCCACCAGCGTAAAGGTATCTGTTACAGTAAAGGCGGTTTGATCCTTGTCCGTAATGGAATAGGAAACCGTGACCTCGGCGCCCAGCTCCGGCGTTACGCCAAGCAGCTGCAACGCTGCCGTATCCATGGCTACCTCTTTGCCGCTTTCGGGCATCCGTCCGGTAGTAGGGGTTGCATAGCTCCATTTAGTGCAGTTGGCATCCATGTAGCTGATCTCTGCAGGGGTTTTGGAAAAGACACCCTCCGCAGTGATACCGATTACCTTCCGTACCCCCGCAGCCTTCACCTTTGGGTGGGCAGCGATACGTTCCGCCTGCTCGGGGGAAACATCCTTAAAGGTACCGTGTGCATAGCCGCCTACCTGCCGAAACTGGTAGGTTTCATAACTGGCGTTCAACGACAAGACAATGGTGAACATGGACGTAAATAGCAGCGTTGTCAGCGCAATGGCAAAAATAGCGATCAGATTGCGGCGACGGTTCGCATAAAGAGATTTTAAGCTGAGCTTTCGAATACATTTTCTGTTTTTGACATTCATCGTAGCCACCTCCCGTTAGTTCTGGGAGACGATCCGACCATCTTCGATACGGATAATGCGGTCTGCCATCTGCGCAATTTCTTCGTTGTGAGTGATCATTACGATTGTCTGGGCGAACTTTTGACTGGTGACTTTCAAAAGGCTCAATACATCCTGGCTGGTTTTGGAATCCAGATTGCCGGTGGGTTCATCTGCCAGAATGATAGCGGGTGCTGCCGCCAGCGCACGGGCAATGGCTACTCGCTGCTGTTGACCGCCTGAGAGCTGATTGGGCAGCGCATCCAGACGATCATCCAGCCCAAGTGTCTGCACGATCTGCTGTACGAAATCCTTATTGACCTTGCCACCGTCCAGCTCAATGGGTAGAACAATATTTTCATACACATTCAGCACCGGAACAAGATTATATGCTTGGAACACAAAGCCGATTTTCCTGCGGCGGAAGATGGTCAGCGCTTCCTCCTTCAGGGAGAAAATATCCTGTCCGTCCACCATGACCGTGCCACTTGTAGGGCGATCCAGCCCGCCCAGCATGTGCAGCAGCGTGGATTTGCCGGAGCCGGATGTGCCGACAATTGCAACAAATTCGCCCTTCTTTACACTTAAATCAACTCCATCCAACGCATGAACTGCGTTATTGCCGGAGCCATAAATCTTTTTCAGGTTTTTTGCCTGTAAAACTTCCATAAATGAGTACCTCCATGAAAAAATCTGTATGTATGAAAGGAAATGATCCTTTGATACATACAGATTATCGCATAGGAATCTTTCCACATTCTTTCCGGCGGAAAATGAAATCTAACAGTTTTGATAGAATTGTTGTTATTTCGGCAGAAATATGGAAAACGTACTTCCTTTTCCCGGAACGGAAGCAACCTTGATATAACCGCCCTCGCCGGATATGATCTGTCGGGCAAGGTATAAGCCGATGCCGACCCCTTCTTGTTTCTGCACACTATTTGAGCGGTAAAAGCGAGCAAATATCTTCGCTTGCTCATTTTCCGGGATGCCTGAACCGGTATCCGATATATCGATCCTTGCAAACATTTCATAGCTTACGGCAGAAATAGTAATGGTGCCATGCTCTGTATATTTGATGGCGTTGTCTACGATATTAGCCAGCGCTTCCGCTGTCCATTTGAAGTCGAATACAGCAAAAGCATCAGTATCTTGCAGTTGGAAAGACAATCCTTTTTCAGAAGCCTTGGCAGTATATTGTTCTACCACACTTTCAAGCAGCGGCTGCAGCGCTGCTTGCTGAGGGGAGAGTGAAATGATCCCGTTTTCCAGTCTGGAAAGCTTTACGAGAGAATCAATCAGAAATCGCAGCTTTTCCGATTGTTTGTACAGCGCCTCCACATTTGCCTTCGCCGATGCAGGCATAGTTTCCTCCATCAGAAGCTCGCTGTATAACAGCAGGTTTGCAATCGGCGTTTTTGTCTGGTGGGAGATGTCCGCAATCAAGGTTTTGATTTTGTCTTTTTCCTGCGCTATGTTTTGAGAAGATGCTTCTGCGGCGGAAAGATAGTGCGCAAACTTCGTTTCCAATGCAGATAGCCGGCTTTCATCAAAATTGGTTTCAGAAAAGGAGCCGGTCATGGCAGCGTCCAGCATCCTTTCGATTTCTTCCATCGTTTTTCTGATCTTCCTCCGCTCCCATAATACAGCAGCTATCGCCGCCAGAAAACATAGCAGTATGATCACAATGCCGGTTTTATTCATCTTTTGTCACCCAGCTATAACCGATTCCGTAGATGGTTTTAATGTATTTCTGTGCGCCAAGCTTATCCCTCAGACGCTTGATCGTAACAGACAAAGCATTTTCATCCACATATTCTGCGCCATCTGTCCAGATCCGGTCGACAAGGTCTCCACGGGTCATGGTTCGACCACGGTTTTCAACAAGCAGACGCAGTAATTTTTGTTCTGTTTTACTCAATTCCACTTTTGAATCTCCCACATAAAAGGTCATAGACTCAAAGTCAAAGTGAAATAGATCCATATGGAACGGCGCATTTTTATGGTTTGACGCTTGCTTTCGCAGTTGGGTATTCACCCTTGCACGCAAAACCGAAAGAGAAAAGGGCTTGGTAATATAATCATCAGCGCCTCTCTCCAGTCCGTCTACGATGTCCAGATCGGTGTCGTTGGCAGTCAGCAGAATAACAGGAATTCCGGGCAGGTTTTCCTTGACCTCCCGAAGCAGCTCAAGCCCGCTGCCATCCGGCAGATTGATATCCAGCAGGATCAGGGATACACCGCCGCAAAGAAGCTGTTCCTTCGCCGTTTTTAGGTCTTGGCAGGATATAATCTGACGGTCATCTGCTTTCAGTGCTTTACTTAAACCCTGATTCAACCCTATATCATCTTCAATAATCAATAATTGTTCCATGTATCTCACTCCCTCGTTATTCAAAGGCCACCATTATTTCCTTGGGTAATTTTTCGTTCTCACAGTTCAGAAGATAGGCGATTGCTCTGCTTGCAAATTTGTTTGTTTTCACTGTATCCCAATCGGTAAGCAAAATGACCTCTGCCTTTCCGTTCTCAAAATCTAATGATATTTCGCCCCATTCGCCGTCGCAGTCTGCCTGATATTCGTAGATTGCGGCGGCGATTTTCTTTTTTCGCTTGGTCTTGGATTTCTGTTTTAGCCGGACTGCATGGATTGCGCCCTCGGCAACCAACAATTCCGTCAACTTGTCCACTGCTTTTCGGTAGGCTCGTTCTGCACCGCTGGCTGTACTGCCCTCAAACATAACCGCCAGTTCTTCAAAGGTGGGGCGGTCTTTCCATGAGCTGACACGCCCACAAGTCATGCAAATTGCTAACCGTTTTTCGAGCAAGGTCTGTTCCCGGTAATTCAGTTTCTCAAATGCCTGCTGCACCTTTTCTGCTTGTATGCCGTTCCAGAGGATATCGGTATAGTTCCAGCTATCGTCAAGGGCTACATCCTCGCCTATTTCCTCGCCATCCTCGTCTGTTACATAGAATGGCTGCTGATTGCGGATACCTCGCACAACTTTCAGATAGTCTTCGGCAAGAGCAAGATCACAGTTGTATTTCTTGGAAAATTCGTTGACCGCATCCTTGGTATTGTGGTACAGCCAAGCCATTGACCGCACCATTTTGTAATTGGTCAGAGAGGACACCGACCATTTTTCTTCACCCATGCGGAAACGGAGCATAGCATCCCGGATGAACGGGAAAATGTATGTAGCATACTCTGCACCCTTGGCAAGGTCATAGTCCATCAGCTTTTGGAGCATTTGCTCCCGGCAGGAGAGCTTTATATCTATAAATCGGTCTGTGTCATACAGATCGCCGCCATCCACACCGAGAAAGTCTTTGATGCGCTTGTTAAGCTGCGGCTCGTAGTGGTGTAGGAAGAATGAGAAATATATCAAATTCTTTTCCTGCAAGGCAGACAGGATATATTCGTTCAGACTGCCCACCGCTGGCGGCTCCGGTTCCAGTTGGAAGATGCGCTCTGCCACATAGGGAATGATGCCGTCACCGTGCGGATTGACATGATGTTTCGGTATGTATCCAGTCATATTCCATGTAAAATCATTCAGCATAGCGCACCTCCTTCCGGTTTACCATATCAGTATTTAGAACTTTCTTTGCAAATACACCATATCCACCAACTGTACACCACCTTCATATATTGGGTGGTCATAATTGTCTGTAAAGAAATTTGGTATTATGTGAGAACGGACAAAACCACATTTTTCATAGAATGGTATTGTCAGTGGACTATCGCCCGTTCCAACTTGCAGAACAGCATATTGTCCGCTGTATTTCTCGATGATAAAGTCAATCAAAGCTTTTGCATAGCCTTTGCCTTGATGTTCTGGAACTGTTGCAATGTTCTTAATTTCAAGCACACCATTTCTTTCGCCGGTTATGACACATTCGCTTTTAACTCCATTATCATCGAGGATATACATCCTGCCATTATCAAGATAGCAATCTACCATGTTTTCCTGCTCATCAGCCAATAACAGCAAATCCAGATATTCCTTTTTGTTTTCTGTAACCTCAATAATTTTCATTGTTTATACCTATAAGTTACTTTCAATGCTTCTTTTTGCCTTCAATCTCTACTTCACGAAATGTTCCATCTTCGTTTAGCGGTACACAGCCATGATATAGAAGCATTCCATTGAACACCTTGTATAAGTGTCCTTTTGCAAATAAGAATCTTATATGTTCCTGAAGATAAGCACAGTATTTAAACACAGTTACCAGATGTTCCATCACATATTCTTCTTCTTGGTCAATTTATATGGATCATTTGGATCGATCGTTGGAAAATTCTTATCTTTTGAATTCATATTCTTTTCCATCTAATGTGATCGTTCCTTTTTCATAGTCGATCTTGTCTAATAGAATCTTTGATTCCATCAAAAGTCTGGACGGCGTTTGATCAATTGACCTTCTACTTTAAACTGCATGATCGCAATGGCTTTGTGCATCTTCTTATTCAATTCTTCTTCTCGGATATTACTCTCATCCACTTCTCCAGATGCATGGAATAATTCACATTCATCATCTTTGTAACACTCCAATGCAAATCTTGCCAGCGGGATCAGATTGATGCCATAACCATTTTCCAAAACATCCAGATTATTGTATCTTGCACAGATTCTTACAACATTACAAATACATGCGCGGTGCCCAGATGCAGCTCCCATCCATAAAATATCGTGATTTCCCCACTGAATATCAACATTCGCTGTCTTCATGATGCAGTCCATGATCCTGTGTGGACCAGATCCTCTATCGTAAATATCTCCGATCACATGCAGATGATCGATCGTCAGATCCTGGATCAGATGGGCCATCGCTGCAATAAACTGTCTGACCCTTCCTGTCATGATGATCGTCTCAAGAATCTGCTCTACATAGCGTTTCTTATCAGCTCTCCGGTGTTCTACCATCAATTCTTCCATCACATAGGCAAATTCTGGTGACATTGCTTTCCTTACTTTTGATCTTGTATATTTATTCCCGACTGATCTTGCAACATGAACCAGACGTACCATCGTATCATGCTGCCATTCAAGAAGGAAATTCTTTGGTAATTCTTCCTCCATTAAATCCATCTTCTGCTCCGGATAATAAATAACTGATGCCAGATTTTTCTTTTGCTTTGTTGTCAGTGTATTCCCAAATTCATCTTCAATCCTGCTTCGGATCGCTCCTGATCCATTCCTTATGATATGGCTGAATTTCTCATATTCGCCGTGAACATCAGAAACATAATGCTCTGTTCCTTTGGGAAGATGCAAGATTGCCTGAAGATTGATGATCTCTGTTGAAGCAGCTGCGACATTTGGATAACGCACTGCCAGTTCCTTTAGATACTTCATCTGGTCCATGAGAAGGCTCCCCTTTCGTTTACGCTTTTTTGATTGTTCTGTAATATTATAGCATTATTTTTCATACTTTCCCAATAACTTTCTTTCATTTTCCTTAATTATTATACTTTTATGAAAACAAGGCTGTTCTTTATGTTATACTGTAAACAGCCTAGGTAAAATCTATGTAAATTTCCATATTTACTGTCCTTGATCTTCACAGGCTACTTACAATAAGGAGGAGATTATGTTAAAAAAGAACAAAAGCATTGCACTGGTGATGATCTTAGCTTTATTGATCATCACATCTTCTTGTGCACCAAAAAACACACAGGCAGAAATTGATAAACCTGCCAAAACAAGTGCCTCTTGGGAGAGGAAACTTTGCAGATCAAAACTTGATATCATCAGTTCTTACGGTGATGATCAGGCATTTCACCCAAAAGTCTTAAACTTTGAAAAACCATGGAACGGCTATCGCTATTGGATGGCATACACTCCATATCCAGGTGCAGATCAGCGAAAAGAAAATCCACACGTCTGTGTCTCCAATGACAGGATTCATTGGAAGCCATTTGAAGGAGAGGGAAAAGCTGTTTCACTTGATCCATTGACCCCATTTGAAGACCCTGACAAACAGTATAATTCAGATACCCATCTTGTATATAGAAAAGACATCGATACCTTAGAATGTTACTGGCGCCAAGTCGATAATCGTACCAGGATCGATAAGATCATGAAACGTACAATAACCGATGGTATCCACTGGAGTAAAGCTCAGAATGTATTGGTTTCCGATGCACGCACTGATCGTATTCTAAGTCCGGCGATCATTTATGAAAACGGACGATATAAGATGTGGACTGTCAACTGTAAAAGAAAATTCCCTGTTTTATACCGTGAAAGTAAAGATGGTTTTCATTGGACAACTCCAAGCACGATTCAGTTAAAATTATCCATCTGACAGACTTCGAAGCTGGCATCTGGATGTCATTCATACAGAGAAAGGCTATGAAATGCTCGTCGTTGCCTTCTACAAAGGGCATAGGCATCGGGAAATGAATCTTTATTATACTTCATCCAAAAATTGAGCATGATTTTAAGAAATGTATTACGATTTTAAAACCCATCTGAAAACGGAAAAAAGGCATGGGACAACCGTGGTATTACCGTAGCAGCTTTTTTCGTGGAAAAATGGAATTTATTATATTTATTACAGTGGTATTGGATATCCAAAAGGACCAAACAGCTCTCAGGGTGTTGGACTCACATATGGTCCATCGGTGAAAAATCATTCATGGTTACGATGCATAAAATCTCTTGACGTTATAAATATTCAGGTGTAAACTGTTAGCAATAAGAATTTTTAGCCGACCATCCAAAGACTGGCTAACGACTCTACAATACGAATAAAAGGAAGTGCATTAATATTATGGAAAAGAAAAATATCGACTGGGCTAACATCGGTTTCGGTTATATGCCAACAGATTACCGTTTTGTAGCTAATTACAAAGATGGAGCATGGGATGAAGGTGAATTAACAACAGATGCCAACATCACAATCTCTGAATGTGCCGGTGTATTACAGTACGCTCAGACATGTTTTGAAGGAATGAAAGCTTACACAACAGAAGATGGACATATCGTTGTATTCCGTCCTGACTTAAATGCAAGCCGTATGGCAGATTCATGCAGAAGACTTGAGATGCCTGTATTCCCTGAAGATAAATTTGTAGAAGCGATCGAGAAAGTCGTTGCAGCGAATGAAGCATTCGTACCACCTTTCGGTTCTGGTGCTACATTATATATCCGTCCTTATATGTTCGGAAGTGATCCTGTGATCGGTGTAAAACCAGCAAATGAATATCAGTTCCGTATCTTTACTACACCAGTAGGACCATACTTCAAAGAAGGCGCTAAACCTATTACTATCCGTGTCAGTGATTATGATCGTGCTGCTCCTCGTGGAACAGGTAATATCAAAGCCGGATTAAACTATGCTATGAGCCTTTACCCAATCATGGAAGCTCATCGTCAGGGATTTGATGAGAATATGTATCTTGACCCAGCAACAAGAACAAAAGTAGAAGAAACAGGTGGCGCTAACTTCATCTTTATTACAAAAGATGGTAAGTTGTAACACCTAAATCTGACAGTATCCTTCCATCTATCACTCGTCGTTCTTTAGTTTATGTAGCCAAAGAATACCTTGGACTTGAAGTCGAAGAACGTGAAGTATTATTTGATGAAGTCAAAGATTTCGCTGAATGTGGATTATGTGGAACAGCCGCAGTTATCTCTCCAGTAGGAAAGATTTATGATCACGGTAATGAAATCTGCTTCCCAAGCGGAATGGAAAAGATGGGACCTGTCATCCAGAAATTATACGATACTTTAACAGGAATCCAGATGGGTCATATTGAAGCCCCTGAAGGATGGATCAAGGTTATTAAATAAGACTTTCGTTAATAGAATATTAAATAACATAAAATGCAGCCAGACAGTTATTGATTTAACTTTCTGGCTGCATTTCATTTATACATATTGGCGTATCATTCTTATTTACTGATCTCTTAGATGAATCTCTGGATTTCCATGATTCTCAATATAATCTCTTGTGATCGTTACGCTTCCGATTGTGTCGTCTTTTGGTATCTCGTACATAATGTCGAGCATGAATTTCTCGATGATCGCACGTAATGCTCTGGCTCCTGTTTTCTTTTTCAGAGCTTGTTCTGCGATAGCCTCCAGAGCCCCTTCATCGAATTCTAATTTACTTCATCTAATTCTAATAACTTCTGATACTGTTTTAAGATCGCATTCTTTGGTTCGTTTTAGAATCTTGACTAACATCTCTTTTGTCAGTCCTTCTAATGTAAATATCATTGGAAGTCTTCCGATGAATTCCGGTATGAATCCATATTCTCTCAAATCTTCATTCGTAACCTGTGCAATGATGTTTTCTTCCTCATCAAAACAGTCTTTTAAATCTGCTCCAAATCCGATCGATGTTTTCTTCATCAGACGATTTTTTGATGATTCCTTCTAAGTTCGGGAAGGCTCCACCACAGATAAAAAGAATATTCCTTGTATTGATCGTTGTGAGTGGTACCATTGCATTCTTGCTTGTAGCTCCGACTGGCACTTCGACTTCTGCTCCTTCTAAGAGTTTTAGCAATCCTTGCTGAACGGATTCTCCACTGACATCTCTGCTATTTGTATTTTGTTTCTTGGCAATCTTATCAATCTCGTCAATGAATACGATTCCATGTTCTGCACGGTCTACATCGTTATCTGCCGCCTGTAAGAGCTTTGATAAAACACTTTCTACGTCATCACCAATATATCCTGCTTCTGTTAAGGATGTAGCATCTGTGATCGCTAGTGGTACTTTTAACAGTCTTGCAAGTGTCTTGACCAGATATGTTTTACCACTTCCTGTTGGTCCGATCATCAGCATATTCGATTTATCGATTTCGATCTCATCCATTGTGTTTGTAACCACTCGTTTATAATGATTGTATACAGCAACAGACATGACTTTCTTCGCATAATCCTGTCCAATAACATATTCATCCAGCATCGCCTTGATCTGATGTGGTGCTGGAATATCTTTTAATGTAAACTCTGGCTCTTCTTTTTTTCGTCTTTCTTTTTCTTCTTTACTTCCGCTTTTGGCTGCATGCTCTGCATATCGTTCATCATCTTTGTGATATCCATGCTGTCAAGATCCATATTTCTTGCGTCAATAAATCCAAACTGACCATTGCCCATAGAATTTAATGTCCTCTGCATACAATCTGTACATATAAAAATATTATTCGGAAGTTCTAACATCTTACCGGCTACAGATTCCGGACGTCTGCAAAGATAGCAGTAATGTTCCACATCTTTGTGTTCATCCTCATTTGTTACTTCCTCAATCTCATTTTGATTTTTCTCTTCTGACATATGATTGTCCTCCACTTTTTATTTTGAATAGAGTACTTCTCCTATAATTTCAATCCCTTTTATCATATCTTCTTTTTTCATTCTCGTAAACCCAAAATATATTCTTCTTTCAATGGTTTTCCTTCTATATAATACCATGAGAGCGGATAGATCATCACACCTTTTTGTCTTGAAATTTTTTTTGAAACTCTTTTTTGATCACTGACAGGGAATCTTACGATGATATGTGCTCCTGCTCCATGACCATATATTTGAATATCGGAGTTTAACTTCTTAATTTCTTTGATCAATAGATCATGTTTCTCTTTATAAATATTCCTCATACGGTTTAAATGTCGTTCAAAATGCCCTTCTGTCAGAAACAGCGTCAAAACTTTCTGATCAATCCTTGATACTGCACAGGAAAATGTCTGGCCAATCTGCTGATATCTCTTTGCAAGTTTCTTTGGGAGCACCATATAACTTGCTCGGATCGCTGGTGCGATCGCTTTTGAAAATGTTCCCATGTAGATCACATTTTCTCCATCATCTAATCCCTGCATCGCTGGAATTGGTTTTCCATGATATCTGAACTCGCTGTCATAATCATCTTCGATAATATAATGATCTGGATCTTTTTTAGCCCATCCTAATAATTGACTTCTTCGCCCTTATTGGCATGATCACGCCTGTGGGATATTGGTGTGCCGGGGTTACATATGCTAAGTTCGCATCTGTTTTCTGCAATTGTTCTACACACATTCCACTTTCGTCCATGGAGATCGGATGAATCTTAAAATCCAATTCCTTTAAGATTTCATACGCATTTTTGTAAACTGGATTTTCAATTCCAATGGAAACTTTTTCTCCTAAAATCTGACGTAGTAAAAATAGCAGATTCTCCATTCCTGCTGCCACTACGATCTGGCTGGCATGAACATGAACACCTCTGGATTGTCTCAGATAATACATGATCGCTTTGCGCAATTCCAAATCTCCTTGAAAATTCCCCTTTTGAAATAACTCACTGTTATCATTGATCATGATCTCTTTTAGCAGTTTTCTCCAGATATGATAAGGAAACTGTTCCATATCAACTCCTGCTGATGAAAAGTCGTATGGTATCTTCTCTGGTCGTATTTCTTCTTCCTCTTCTTCGATCTTAACTGGAATGTGAAGCTCTGCCAGTTCTTCTACCTGACAGACAAAGAAACCACGTTTTGGTTTTGATTCAATATATCCTTCTGCACAAAGCTGTGCATATGCAGTGTCCACAGTATTCCTGCTGACATCTAAATGTTTGGAAAGTCTCCTTGCAGAAGGGAGTCTGGCCCCAAAGGGCAAAACTCCTGTTATAATTTCTTCTTTGATAGAATTATAAATCTGCTCATATAACGGCTCCTTTTTTTGAAATATCAAGTGCAACGATCAGCATATAACCACCTGTTTTCCTCTAATTTATTCTGCATTTGAAACAGTCATTTTCTCTATTACAACTTTCTTCACTGGCTGGCTTACTTCTCCACTTCCATTATCTTGTGTCTTGCATCCTGAAATCTTATCTAACACATCATATCCATTGATCATTTGTCCAAACACAGTATAACTTCCTGTTAAGGATGGATATCCACCCTGATCCAAGAATAACGCTTGTTGTTTCTTTGTGAGCTCTACATTCCCTTCTTCCAGACCTTTCTTCGCTGTATCTGCTTTCGCCTGCACGATAAAAAACTGACTTCCATTCGTATCTGCTCCGGAATTTGCCATACATAAAGAACCGCGAAGAGGCAGAAGTTCCTCACATACTTCATTATCAAAGTCTTCTCCCCAAATACTTTCTCCGCCTGTTCCTGTTCCTGTTGGATCTCCACTCTGGATCATAAAATCATTGATGACTCTGTGAAAGATCTGTCCATCAAAGTATCCATTCGATGCAAGAGTTACAAAATTCTTCACAGCCAAAGGCGCTTTCTTCATGAAGAACTTAAACTGCATTTCTCCATAACCTTTGACTTTCATAGTGACGATCGTTTCTCCCTTTTGTGCATCCGCAAGTTGGTCTGTTTTCTTTGCTGCTGTGATCTTGGGTACTTTATATTTTGATTGCACTTTCATCTTTGTTTCTGTTGTTGCTTTTGTTGTATCTTTGCTGCCGTCTTTTGCAGATGAACACCCAACACAAAGTGTCATGGCTGCCATCAGACATGCTGCTGCTATGATCTTTCTCATGTTTGATTTCCTTTCTATTTTAATGAGATTGCTCACTTGCGATCACTGTTCTCGGATCTTATCCGCCGGAAATACGATTCCTGTCTGTCTTCGCACTTCATCCGTGATATCCATCTCAATCTCTGATGATCTTAAAAAGTTGATGATCCACTTTATGTTCTTTGATCAGTCTGATAAAATCTTTTGTTTCATAGATCATCGGATTATCTCTTTGTCAAATTGTAATTCTTCTGTTTCTCCATTTCTATAGTAGATCGTGATCTTCTTGATGATCGGACATTGTTCAATGATCATACATCCATTTTCACCCTGAATCTGTGTTGGCAGTTTGGAATCTGTAATCTTGGAATATATGATCTCTGCCTGTTTATCACCATACGATGTGATCACACTTCCTGCACCATCCACTCCATTTTACAAGGAACAAACTGTCTGCGAGAATCTTTTCTGGTTTCCCAAATAAACTTGCAAGGAAATTGGATACAGTAAGATCCAATATCCATCAGTGCTCCATTCGATAATTTGGGATTAAATGCGTTTTCAATGATCCCTTTTTTGAAATTTGTCATATCTTGAAGAATACTGACAATACTGAATCGTTGCTCTTCTCACTGTTCCAATCTTATGAAGATTGTCCATCATCGCATGGAATCCTGGAGAATGTACATTCTTCATGGCTTCCATAAATACAACTCCTTGTTCTTTGGCTGCTTTGATCAGGATATCTAATTCCTCACGGTTGGAGCAAACAGGTTTCTCACAAAGCACATGCTTTCCGTAATTGATCATTGTGATCGAATGTGTATAATGCATATAAGTTGGACTCGCTACATAAACCGCATCAATCTCTGGATCTTTTGCCATCTCTTCGTAGTTATCATATACTTTTTCTACATTATATTTTGCTGCAAACTGCTTCCCTTTTTCTAAATTTCTTGAATATACAGCTGTTAATTGGATTTCATCTAATTCTAAAATTCCTTCCATCAGCCAGTCTGTAATAAAATTGGTTCCTATCGTTGCTAATCTGATCATTGATTCTCCTCCATCATATATCTTATATTTTATAATTGTGACAGTGTAATGTCAATGATCACGCCTACCGCATAATAATATACACACTATAGCAAAGATACATGCAGATCATTGCAATTCCTTCGGTTCTTGAAATCTTTTTTTTGCGTTGCTCCAAAGGATCCATACTACAACTGAAAATTACGACTAAAATCTATGATGTCGATCACATTTTCACCAATTAGCTGTAATGGACTGATCGCAGATGCGATTCCAAGTACCATAAGGATGTTAAAGATATTGGAACCGATCGCATTCCCGACCGCCATATCAACTTCATTTTTTCTTGCGGCTACGATGGATGTGACCAGTTCTGGAAGAGACGTTCCAATCGAAACAATCGTTAATCCTACAAGATTCTGGCTCATTCCAAAATCTATGGCAATCCTGCTTGCGGCATCAACTGTAAGATCTCCACCAAATGCAATGGCTGCTGCACCTCCAACGATACATAACAGACTCTTTGGATAAGACATGATCATCAATTCTTCATTTTCCATTGTTTCAAGTTGTACGACTTCCTGATTATTTCTGGCACGCATTGCCTGAAAAACCATCATAAGAACATATACGGCAAATATAATAAGGAAAATGATTCCATCAAAACGTCCAAGGATCATATGTGATCTATCTCCGAATGCAAGATAACCAAATATGAGAAGTAATGTCGCACATACAAGAGATAATGGAATATCTCTTATAATTGTTTCTCTTTTTACACCGATCGTTGCTAAAATTGAACAGACTCCGATCACAAACATCATATTAAAGATATTAGAACCAACTACATTACTGATCGCCAGAGCATTATTATTGGCAATAGACGCTGTTACACTGACTGCAGTTTCTGGAAGTGATGTTCCCATGGCTACGATCGTCAATCCAATGATAATAGAAGGAACTTTTAAACGTTTGGCGACACTTGAACTTCCTTCTACAAAATAATCTGCTCCTTTCATCAAAAGTGCAAATCCTATGATCAGACAGATGATCACTAAAAATAATGGGATTGGTTGATAAATTCTCCATTTGTTTTTCTCCTTTCAAAATTGTCTTTTTATTTGTACATAAGAAAAACTCATGTATGTTCCAGATATACTATAAGAACATACATGAGTCTCATTCTTTAATATTTGCCAGGCTGACTTGCTTGATATCTGCGAGTCATTACCGAGTCTGTTGACAAATCACGTCTTTGTATAACGCGAACTACTCCCTCAATGGAATATTGATTGTTTGATTACTTTAACCAAAAAAATATTGATCTGTCAAGTATAGTTTAATTTTGATATACAATGCGATCAACAAATGGATGGGGGGAAACTAATTTTTGATCAGAAAACCATACAAAACTAATAAAAATATTTCCAGACTATTTTATATTTTGATGATGATCATCTTTGTCTGGTTCATTGGGATTCAGAATTTTAGGACCTGATGAACAGCTTTTTTGACCAATCTGGACATTCCATCATCTACAATGGTACTTTTACATGGAAGAAATCCGATGGCACAAAACAAAACATTTCTGTTCCTGGACGTTATAAAGTTCCAGCAAAACAGACGATGATCATTACTACTACACTTCCAGATGATTATAACGAGAATGTGATCGCGATCCGTTCTTCCCTTCAAGATGTACGTTTTTACATTGATGGAAAACTTCGAAAAGAGTACAATGCAAAAAGTCTGCACCGATTTGGCAAAAATCTCTGCCAGCCGTTATATATTCTGCAATACTTCGTCTGCAGATGCCGGAAAGGAACTTTGTCTGGAACTTACAACATATACGAGTAACTACTCTGGTGTTGTCAATACGATTTACTGTGGAGATCAAATGCAGATCTGGAGTTATATTTTCAATCATAACTTCTCTGGAACCGTGATCGGATCATTATCTTTTTTCGCATCGATTGTCACAATCTTATTCAGTATCGCCTTGGAATTGTTTACAAAACCAAGTTTAATATGGAATATCTTGGATGGTGTATGCTTATGGGTTCTGTCTGGATGATCGGAGAATCAAAAATGCGACAGATCCTTGTTCCAAATGCATCTGGACTTGCAACTTCATGTTTTATTATGCTCATGTTATGTCCGTTGCCGATTTCCTTATATGTCAATAATCTTCAGAAAGGTAAATATAAAAAGATCTTTCAACCGATCTGTTTTATTGCTTTATTGAATTTTATCATCTGTACGATCCTGCATCTTACAGGCGTTGCAGATTATATTGAGACAATGCCAGCAGCACACGCAATCCTTATTATTACTTTCCTTGCTGTCATTCTTACTTTCTGGATCAGATATTGGAATCATCGGAGTCGAAGTGATTGCCTGTTGTTCTTTGGACTGCTTATTACAATGCTTTCTGTGATTTTTGAAGCAATTTCTGTATATTACAAAGTATCTGTTTCTGGTGTATTTGTCGGTATCGCTATTTTGATCTTACTGTTTATAAATGTGATCTATACGATCCATATCATCCGTGATATCATCAAACGCCAGCAGCAGGAAGAACTCGATAAACGTAAAAAAAAATATAGAAGAGATGTCTCTGCAGTTGATGCAGATGTTATCCACCACGATCGAGGCAAAAGATGAATATACGAAAAGACATTCTCATCGTGTTGCAGAGTATTCCGTTTTGATCGCTCGTGAACTTGGATGGAATGAAAAAAGAACTTAGTAATCTAAAAAATTGCTGCTCATCTTCATGATATCGGCAAAATTGCTATTCCTGATACCATTTTAAATAAACCAAGCAAACTTTCTGAGGAAGAATTTTCTATTATTAAGGAACATACGATCATTGGTGCAAATATCTTAAAGAATATTTCTCTGATCGATCACGTACAAGAAATTGTACGCAATCATCATGAACGTTACGATGGAAATGGTTATCCTGACGGTTTAAAGGGAAAAGAAATTCCACTACATGCAAGAATTGTTGCGGTTGCTGACAGTTATGATGCTATGAGTTCCCAGAGAATTTACCGAAATCAACTTCCACCAGAAAAGATCATACAGGAATTAGAGAATAATAAAGGGACTCAGTTTGATCCTGAGATCACTGATATCTTTTTAAAACTATTAAGGGAAGACCGTATTCATGTCAAAGAAGATCATTTAAGTATCACTGAGAATACCCAGATTCCTGAAGCTGAAATCGAAATGAGTCAATTCATTTCTGACATCATGAGCACGATCCGTACACAAAAAGCCAAAGAAAATCTCGACTTTTTAACTGGGCTTCCAACCAGAAATAAAGGTGAGCAAGCCATTGCGCAGTTGATGAAACACCACAGCGGATGTCTTGTCTTTATGGATATGGACAATTTAAAAACCATCAATGACATCTATGGCCACAAAGCTGGTGACCGTGTATTGAAGCTTCTTGGTAATCTATTATTAGAATATTCCAGTGAATGTCTTGCCTGTCGTCTTGGCGGAGATGAATTCCTATTATTTATGCCAGATGCTGATCAAAAATAGTATTACAGAAGTTATAACTGCTATTTTTAAGAAATTTAATACTCGAAAGGAACAAGATCCTGATGCTTCATGCTGCATCCATTTCTGCGGACTATATATGTGCAATATTGGAGATTCTTTTGACGAATGTTATAC